>Ga0272446_1000625_pt1 | contig 54206 bp, 58 predicted proteins | sample YNPCB0061_FD_194587 | JGI IMG/M metagenome (GOLD analysis project Ga0272446, IMG submission 194587) | Hot spring microbial mat communities from Yellowstone National Park, WY, United States - YNP-CB-006-1 | ecosystem: Environmental > Aquatic > Thermal springs > Hot (42-90C) > Sediment | place... | reverse complement strand
CGCACGTCGACTGCCCCGGCCACGCGGACTACATCAAGAACATGATCACGGGCGCGGCGCAGATGGACGGCGCGATCCTCGTGGTGTCGGCGCCGGACGGCCCGATGCCGCAGACGCGTGAGCACATCCTTTTGGCGCGTCAGGTCGGCGTTCCGTCGATCGTGGTCTTCCTGAACAAGGTCGACATGATCGGGGCGGGCGACCAGGAGCTGCTGGACCTCGTCGAGCTCGAGGTTCGCGAGCTGCTGTCGAAGTACAAGTTCCCCGGCGACGACACGCCGATCATCCGCGGGTCGGCGCTCAAGGCGCTGGAGGGCGATACGTCGCCGCTCGGGACGCCTGCGATCGACAAGCTGCTCGAGGCGCTGGACACGTTCATTCCGGAGCCTGTGCGCGCGCTGGACAAGCCGTTCCTGATGCCTGTCGAGGACGTGTTCACGATCTCGGGCCGCGGCACGGTGGTGACGGGTCGCGTGGAGCGCGGGATCATCAAGGTCGGCGACGAGGTCGAGATCATCGGCTTCCGCGACACGACGAAGACGACGGTGACGGGCGTCGAGATGTTCCGCAAGCTGCTGGACCAGGGGCAGGCGGGCGACAACATCGGCGCGCTCCTCCGCGGGACGAAGAAGGAAGAGATCGAGCGCGGGCAGGTCCTGGCGAAGCCGGGCACGATCACGCCGCACAAGAAGTTCAAGGCGGAGGTGTACGTCCTCAAGAAGGAGGAGGGTGGCCGCCACACGCCGTTCTTCACGAACTATCGGCCGCAGTTCTACTTCCGGACGACGGACGTGACAGGCGTGGTGAAGCTGCCCGAGGGCGTGGAGATGGTGATGCCGGGCGACAACATCAACATCGACGTGGAGCTGATCACGCCGATCGCGGCGGAGGAAGGTCTCCGCTTCGCGATCCGCGAGGGTGGCCGCACCGTCGGCGCTGGCGTCGTGACCAAGATTTTGGAGTAGACGGATAATGACGACCCCGAAGATTCGGATCCGCCTGAAGGCGTACGATCACAAGCTCCTCGACCAGTCGGCCGGGGAGATCGTCGAGACCGCGAAGCGGACCGGTGCCAAGGTGGCGGGTCCGATCCCGCTGCCGACGAAGATCAACAAGTACTGCGTGCTCCGCTCGCCGCACGTCGACAAGAAGTCGCGTGAGCAGTTCGAGATCCGCACGCACAAGCGCCTGCTCGACATCCTCGAGCCGACGCAGCAGACGCTCGACGCGCTGATGAAGCTGGACCTCTCGGCCGGCGTCGACGTCGAGATCAAGACCTGAGGTAGAGGCGGACCATGGCCAAAGTTGATGTGAAGACTCTCGACGGAAAGACCGTTGGCAACGTCGATCTCGACGATGCGGTCTTTGGCGTCGAGGTGAATGAGCACCTCCTCTGGGAGGCGGTGAAGCTCCAGCGCGCCAAGACGCGGGCCGGCACCCACAAGGTGAAGGGCCGTGACGAGGTTCGCGGTGGCGGCAAGAAGCCGTACAAGCAGAAGGGCACCGGTAACGCGCGCCAGGGCTCGACCCGCGCCCCGCACTACGTCGGTGGCGGCAGCGTGTTCGGTCCGCGCCCGCGCGACTACGAGTACACGATGCCGAAGAAGGCGCTCGCGGGCGCCCTCCGCTCGGCGCTGTCGCTGCGCGCGAAGGAGTCGAAGCTCGTCGTCGTCGACAAGCTCGACCTCGCCGCGCCGAAGACCAAGGCCGTCGCCGCTGCGCTGAAGGCGCTCGGTGCCGCCAGCGCGCTGTTCGTCGACGGCAAGAACGACAAGTTCGCGCTCTCGACGCGCAACCTCAAGGCGGCGAAGTACCTCCGCCCCGAGGGCGTCAACGTCTACGACGTGCTCGACCACGAGGTGCTCGTGCTGTCGAAGGGTGTCGTCGAGGACCTGACGAAGCGCCTCCGCCCCGAGGCGAAGGTCAAGCGCGCCGCTGAAGGAGGTGCCGCGTGAGCCGTCCCGCCGGATATATTGTCAAGCGCCCGCTTCTCACCGAGAAGGGGACGCAGCTCAAGGAGCACGGCGGCGCGCCGGTCGGCACCTTCACCGAGGAGAACCTCGAGCCGAAGGTGGTCTTCGAGGTCGCGCGTGACGCCAACAAGATCGAGATCAAGCGGGCCGTCGAGACGCTCTTCTCGGTGAAGGTCGTCGACGTCCACACGCAGGTCGTGCGCGGCAAGGAGAAGCGCGTCGGCCGGTACGCGGGGATGCGGCCCAATTGGAAGAAGGCGATCGTGACCCTGGCCGCAGGGAACAAGATCGAGTTCTTCGAGGGAGTCTAGGGATATGAAGACTTACAAGCCGACGTCGCCCGGCCGTCGTGGCATGAGCGGCTACGACTTCAGCGACATCACCCCGGGCAAGAAGCCGGAGAAGTCGCTGCTCGAGCACCAGAGCTCGACCGGTGGCCGTAACCACTATGGTCGCATCACCAGCCGTTTCCGCGGTGGTGGGCACAAGCAGCGCTATCGCCTGATCGACTTCACCCGCAAGAAGACGGGCGTCCCCGCCGTCGTCGCGGCGATCGAGTACGATCCGAACCGCACCTGCCGGATCGCGCTCATCCACTACGCCGACGGTGAGAAGGCGTACATCCTCGCGGCCGACAAGCTCGAGGTGGGGCAGACGATCATCTCGGCGAACTCGGCCGACATCAAGCCGGGCAACGCGCTCCCGCTGCGTCAGATCCCGCCGGGTACGGCGGTGCACAACGTCGAGATGCACATCGGCGGCGGCGGGCAGCTCGCCCGCTCGGCCGGCGTCTCGGCGCAGCTGATGGCGAAGGAGGGCGACTGGGCCCTCATCCGCCTCCCGTCGGGCGAGCTCCGCAAGGTGCACGCCGATTGCCGCGCCACCGTCGGCTCGATCGGCAACGCCGATCACGCCAACGTCGAGTACGGCAAGGCGGGCCGCATGCGCTGGATGGGTCAGCGCCCGCACAACCGCGGCGTCACCATGAACCCCGTCGACCACCCGATGGGTGGTGGTGAGGGTCGCAGCTCGGGTGGTCGTCACCCGTGCTCGCCGTGGGGCATGCCCACCAAGGGCTACAAGACGCGCACGAACAAGACGACGAACAAGTTCATCGTTCGCCGTCGCGGCCAGAAGGCCTAAGGCGTAGGGGTCGAGAGAAATGGCTCGTTCAATCAAGAAGGGTCCGTTCGTCGACAAGCACCTCCTCGGGAAGGTGCTTGAGGCGCAGCGCACCAAGTCGAAGAAGGTCATCAAGACGTGGTCGCGCCGCTCCACGATCCTGCCGGAGATGGTCGGCCTGACGTTCGCGGTGCACCAGGGCAAGAAGTTCGTCCCGGTGTTCGTCACCGAGAACATGGTCGGCCACAAGATGGGTGAGTTCGCCCCCACGCGGACGTTCGTCGGGCACTCGGGGGACCGCAAGGTCGCCGCCGCGAAGCCTGCCGCGCCCGCGCCGAAGCCGGCCGGCAAGTAGCGGTAGCGGTTGTGCTTGATCCTCATCGACGCCTGTGATAAAGGCTTGCGCCTTGCTCGCCTTGGCACGCGGCGTCGATGAGGACGGCCAAGCGATTGAGATGACTGGGATTTAGGAAAGGTCACCTTTCATGGAAGCGAAAGCCGTAGTCCGGCACGTGCGGATGTCGCCCCGCAAGATGCGCATCGTCGCGAACATGGTTCGCGGCAAGCGCGTCGACGAGGCGATGGGCCTTCTGAAGCTCCTGCCGAAGAAGGGCGCGTACGTCATCCGGAAGCTCCTCATCTCGGCCGTTGCGAACGCGGAGCAGCAGGGCGAGGTCGACGTCGACAAGCTCCTCATCCGCGACTGCAACGTCGACAACGGTCCCATCCTCAAGCGGTGGATGCCGCGTTCGATGGGGCGGGCCAATCGCATTCAGCGGCGGACGAGCCACGTGACCGTCGTGGTGAAGGACTAGGTCAATGGGTCAGAAAACGCATCCGATCGGCTTCCGCCTCGGGATCATCAAGGGCTGGACGTCCAAGTGGTACGAGGAGAAGAACTACTCCAAGTGGCTCCACGAGGACATCAAGCTCAAGCGCTTCATCAAGTCGAAGCTCGAGCACGCGGGCGTGGCCGGCGTCGACGTCGAGCGCGCGGCAAATAAGGCCAAGATCAACATCTTCACGGCTCGGCCGGGGATCGTGATCGGCAAGCGCGGCGCTGGCGTCGAGCAGCTGAAGAAGGAAGTTCAGGCGCTCACCTCGAACGAGGTCTTCCTGAACATCCAGGAGATCCGCAAGGCGGAGACGAACGCGCAGCTCATCGCCGAGTCGATCGCGACCCAGCTCGAGCGCCGCGTGGCGTTCCGGCGCGCGATGAAGAAGGCGGTGCAGACGGCGATGAAGTTCGGCGCCAAGGGCATCCGCGTCTCGTCGTCGGGCCGCCTGGGCGGCGCCGAGATGGCGCGCTACGAGTGGTACCGCGAGGGTCGCGTGCCGCTGCACACCCTCCGCGCCGACATCGAGTACGGCTTCGCCGAGGCGAAGACCACGTACGGGAAGATCGGCGTGAAGTGCTGGATCTTCAAGGGCGAGGTGCTGCCGACGCGTACGGCGGCCCCGCGCGCGTAACGGAGACGGAAGATGCTCTCTCCCAAGAGGACAAAGTTCCGCAAGGCGATGAAGGGGCGGCTCAAGGGCCGCTCCAAGGGTGGGGACACCGTCGCCTTCGGTGATTACGGGCTCCAGGCGACGGAGTGCGGGTGGATCACGGCGCGCCAGATCGAGGCGGCGCGTATCGCGATGACCCGTCACATCAAGCGTGGCGGCAAGGTCTATATCCGCATTTTCCCGGATAAGCCGATCACGAAGAAGCCGGCCGAGACCCGAATGGGTAAAGGTAAGGGCGGTAACGAGGGCTGGGTCGCCGTCGTGAAGCCTGGCCGCGTGATGTACGAAATCGAAGGCGTCGACGAGAAGCTGGCGCGTGAGGCGTTCCACCTCGCCCATCACAAGCTCCCGATCCCGACGCGCGTCGTGAAGCGCGAGGAGCTGTAATCATGGCCGAGAACGATACGAAGAAGCGCAAGGCGCTGCTCGCGGGCATTCGTGGCTCGTCGAACGAGGCGCTCGTCGAGCGGAAGAAGCAGCTCGAGGAGCAGCTCTTCCAGCACCGCCTCAAGCGGCACACGAACCAGCTCGAGAATACGAACCTCATCCGTCAGACGCGGCGCGAGATCGCCCTCGTCGAGACGGTGCTCTCGGCGCGGCGTCTCGGTAGCGAGACGCAGGGCCAGGCGTAACGGAGTCCGCAGATGGCGACCGAGACTCAGACCGAGAACAAGACGAACCGCCGAACGCTCGTTGGCGTCGTCACCTCGGACAAGATGCAGAAGACCGTCGTCGTGCAGGTCAGCCGGCGCGTTCGGTCCGAGCAGTACAAGAAGTACATGACGAAGCGCGTGAAGTACAAAGCGCACAACGAGAACCCCGACATCCACGTGGGCGACCGCGTGGAGATCGTCGAGTCGCGTCCCCTCTCGAAGGACAAGCGCTGGCGTGTGGCGCGTCTCCTCGAGAAGGCGCGCAACGCCTAAGAGTCGGGAGAAACGACAATGATCCAGACAGAATCCGTTTTGGACGTCGCCGACAACTCGGGCGCCAAGAAGGTGATGTGCATCAAGGTGCTCGGCGGCTCCAAGCGCAAGTACGCGTCGATCGGCGACGTCATCGTCGTCTCGATTCGTGAGGCGCTGCCGAACTCGAAGGTGAAGAAGGGCGACGTCGCGCGCGCGGTCATCGTGCGCACGAAGAAGGAGATCGCCCGTCCGGATGGCAGCTACATCCGGTTCGACGGCAACTCGGCGGTCCTCATCAACAAGGACAACGAGCCCGTCGGGACGCGCATCTTCGGGCCGGTCGCTCGTGAGCTCCGCGCGCGGAAGTTCACGAAGATCATCTCGCTCGCGCCGGAGGTTCTGTAGTCATGCAGCGCATTCGCAAGGGCGACATGGTCGTCGTCATCGCCGGCAAGGACAAGGGCCGGCGGGGCAAGGTCCTCCGCATCCTCTCGAAGACGAATCGCGTCGTCGTCGAGCGCGTGGCGATGGTGAAGCGCCACACGAAGCCGTCCCAGAAGAATCCGCAGGGCGGCATCGTGGAGAAAGAGGGCTCGGTCCACATCTCGAACGTGATGCCGCTCGACGCCGGTTCGGACAAGCCGACCCGCGTGAAGGTGAAGGACGGCAAGCGCGTCGGGAAGTCGGGCACGGTCATCGAGGCCGAGAAGTAGGATTTCGGATTTCCGATAGACAACAACCGAGGACCTCGCGGCTGAGGTGCTGGTCGCGGGAAGACGGGAAAAGAGAACATGGCTGACGACAAGAAGAAGAAGGGTGGCGACGCCGGCGGCGACAAGGGTGCGCCGAAGGCCAAGCCGCAGATCGACCAGGCCGAGGTCGAGCGCAAGCGCGCCGAGCGCGCCGCCAAGAAGGCGGGCAAGAGCGTTGCGGCCGAGGCGTCCGCGGACGAGGGCGCGACTGGCGAGAAGCCGGGTCCTGCGCGTCTCCGCGTGCAGTTCGAGAAGGAGATTGGGCCGGCGCTCGTGAAGGAGCTCGGGCTCAAGAACCGGATGCAGCTCCCGCGGCTCAAGAAGATCACCATCAACATGGGCCTCGGCGAGGCCGTCGCGAACCCGAAGATTCTCGACTCCGCCGTCGAGGAGCTCCGCGCGATCGCCGGCCAGCAGCCGGTCGTGACCAAGGCGAAGAAGTCGATCGCGACCTTCAAGCTCCGCGAGGGGCAGAAGATCGGCGCGATGGTGACGCTGCGCCGCGACCGCATGTACGAGTTCTTCGATCGCCTCGTCACCCTCGCGCTGCCGCGCGTCCGTGACTTCAAGGGCGTGTCGCCGAAGGCCTTCGACGGCCGCGGCAACTACAGCCTCGGCATCAAGGAACAGATCATCTTCCCCGAGATCAACTTCGACAAGGTCGACAAGATCAAGGGCATGAACATTTCGATCGTGACGTCGGCGGGGACCGACGACAACGCGCGGGCGCTCCTCAAGGCGCTCGGCATGCCGTTCAGGAGCTAAGCGATATGGCGCGCCTGTCTCAGGAGATTCAGCGGAAGAGGAAGTTCAAGGTGCGCGAGCGCAACCGGTGCCCGCTCTGCGGCCGTCCGCGTGCGTTCCTTCGCAAGTTCCGGCTGTGCCGCCTCTGCTTCCGGCAGCTGGCGCTGCGCGGCGACATCCCCGGCGTCGTGAAGTCGAGCTGGTAGGTAAGGGCTAAGTCATGACCGATCCAATTGCTGATCTGCTGACCCGCATCCGCAACGCGATCCTCGCGCGGAAGGCGAAGGTCACCGTCCCGGCCTCGACGATCAAGCAGCGCCTCTGCGAGGTGCTCGCCGAGGAGGGCTTCATCTCGTCGGTGCGCCGCGAGGACGACGACAAGCAGGGGCTGCTCCACGTCGAGCTCCGCTACGACTCGAACAACCGGAACGTGATCGAGGGCATCCGCCGCACGTCGCGTCCGGGGCAGCGCCGCTACGTCCGCAAGGACACGATGCCGAAGGTCCGCTCGGGCCTCGGGGTCGCGATCCTCACGACGTCGAAGGGCATCATGACCGACCGTCAGGCTCGCAAGCTCGGGCTCGGCGGCGAGCTTCTCTGCGAGGTCTGGTAGTCATGTCGCGCGTTGGTCGTAAGGTCCTGACGATCCCGAAGGGGGTGACGGTCTCCGTCGCCGCTGGGAACGTCAACGTGAAGGGTCCGAAGGGCGAGCTCAAGAAGGCCGTCCCGACGGGCGTCAGCGTCAAGCTCGCCGGCCAGGAGCTCAAGGTCGAGCGCGCCGACGACTCGCCCGCGAACCGCGCCAAGCACGGCATGATGCGCGCGCTCGTCGCCAACATGGTGAAGGGCGTATCGGATGGCTTCGAGCGCAAGCTCGAGATCAACGGCGTCGGTTACCGCGCCGAGGTCGCCGGCCAGAAGCTGAACATGGCGCTCGGGTTCTCGCACCCGGTGGTGTTCGATCTCCCGAAGGGGATCGCCGCCAAGGTCGACAAAAACATCGTGATCCTGTCGGGTATCGACAAGGAGCAGCTCGGCGAGACGGCGGCGAAGATCCGCGAGATCCGCCCGCCCGAGCCCTACAAGGGCAAGGGCATCAAGTACGTCGAGGAAGTGATCCGCCGCAAGGTGGGCAAGACGGGGGCCGCGTAACATGAGCGCCAACAAGGAAGACAAGCGGCTTCGCCGGAAGGCGTCGATCCGGAAGAAGGTCAGCGGCACGCCCGAGCGTCCGCGTCTGTCGGTGTTTCGCTCGGCGAAGCACATCTACGCGCAGGTCATCGACGACCTGACGCACCGGACGCTGGTGGCGGCGTCGACCCTCGACGAGGGCCACGACGGCGAGATCAAGGGGCTGAAGAAGAGCGACAAGGCGAAGAAGATCGGCGCCGCCATCGCTGCCAAGTGCAAGGCGGCCGGCATCGAGAAGGTCGTCTTCGATCGCAACGGATACATCTATCACGGGCGCATTCAGGCGCTCGCCAACGCCGCCCGCGAGGCGGGGTTGCAGTTCTAGGAGCGCCGCATGGCCGTGAACATGAACGAGGTCGGCGAGCTCGTCGATCGCGTGGTCTACATCAACCGCGTCGCGAAGGTCGTCAAGGGCGGCCGTCGCTTCAGCTTCAGCGCCCTCATCGTCGTCGGTGACCAGAACGGTCACATCGGCGCGGGCCTGGGCAAGGCGAACGAGGTTCCCGAGGCGATCCGTAAGGGGACGGAGCAGGCGAAGAAGAACCTGTTCAAGATCCCGCTCGACAAGGGGACCATTCCGCACGAGGTCCTCGGCAAGTTCGGCGCGGGCCAGGTGCTGCTGAAGCCGGCCTCGCAGGGAACCGGCGTCATCGCCGGCGGCGCGGTCCGCAACGTCCTCGAGGTCGCGGGCGTTCAGGACATCCTCACGAAGTGCATCGGGACGTCGAACCCGCACAACGTCATCCACGCCACCGTCGAGGCGCTGCAGCAGCTGCGCTCCGCCGACGAGGTCGTGCGTTCGCGCGGCAAGACGCTCGAGTCGCTGCAGGGCTAACGGAGTCGAACGATGGCGATCAAGCTGAAGGTCACGCTCGTTCGTTCGGGGATCAACCGCCCGTACGATCAGAAGCTGACGATACGGGGCCTCGGCCTCACGAAGATGCACAAGTCGGTCGTTCTGAACGACACGCCCGCGATTCGCGGGATGATTCGCAAGGTCTCGCACCTGGTCAAGGTCGAGGCCGCGGAGTAGCCAATGGGTACGACTCTCCACACGCTCGCGCCGAACCCCGGCGCGGTTCGCAACAAGAAGCGCCTCGGCCGTGGTCACGGCTCGGGTCTCCACAAGACCGCGGGCAAGGGCCAGAAGGGTCAGAAGGCGCGCACGGGTCACCACGGCATCCCGAAGCCCGGCTTCGAGGGTGGTCAGACGGCGATGGCCCGCCGCCTCCCGAAGCGCGGGTTTACGAACGCGCTGTTCAAGAAGGACATCTTCGCGGTGAACCTCGGCACGATCGCCGAGCGGCTCGCCGACGCGTCGACGGTCGACATCGCGCTCCTCAAGGCGAAGGGCCTCGTGCCGCGCTCGACCGAGTTCGTGAAGATCCTCGGCGAGGGCGAGGTCACCCGCGCGCTGACGATCTCCGCGCATTACTTCTCGGAGTCTGCTAAAGAGAAGCTCGCGAAGGCGGGCGGGAAGGCCGAGCAGCTCCCCCTGCCGCAGAAGTCGAACACGAAGCAGAAGAAGGCCGCGCGGTAGCTCTGAGTCAGGTAGTCCTGTCTCCGGCGACCGCCGGCCTTCTCATTGACGAGGTGTCATCCGGTGGCGTCTAGCATCGCCAACATCCTCAAGATCCCCGAGCTCCGGCGGCGAATGTTCTTCACGCTGGGGCTTCTCGCCATCTATCGCGTCGGCATCTTCATCACCACCCCGGGCGTCAACCGCGCGGTGATGAAGAACATCATGAAGCAGAGCTCGGGGTCGTTCCTCGGGCTCTTCAACATGTTCTCCGGCGGCGCGCTCGAGCAGCTGTCGATCTTCGCGCTCGGCATCATGCCGTACATCAGCGCGTCGATCATCCTGCAGCTCCTCACCGTCGTCGTCCCGACGCTGGAGCGCCTCTCGAAGGAGGGGCAGCAGGGGCAGAAGAAGATCAACCAGTACACCCGCTACGGGACGATCGTCCTGTCGCTGGTGCAGTCGTTCTTCATCGCCCGCTGGCTCGAGGGCAACAACCGCAACTACGCGCAGTTCGGCGAGGTCGTGCTGAACCCGGGGCTCTCGTTCGAGCTCCTCACGATGGTGTCGCTGACGACGGGCACCGCGTTCATCATGTGGCTCGGCGAGCAGATCACCGAGCGCGGCATCGGCAACGGCATCTCGCTCATCATCTTCGCGGGGATCGTCGCCGGCTTCCCCGACGCCCTCGTGCGCCTCATGCAGAAGTCGTCGTCGCAGGGCGACCTGACGGCGTTCGACCTCTTCATCATCCTCGGCATCGTCGTCGGCGTCATCGCGGCGATCATCTTCTTCGAGCGAGGACAGCGAAAGATCCCCGTCCAGTACGCTAAACGCGTCGTCGGACGGAAGATGTACGGCGGTCAGTCGACGCACCTCCCGCTCAAGATCAACGTCGCCGGTGTCATCCCGCCGATCTTCGCGTCGTCGATCCTCATGTTCCCGGGGCAGCTCGCGAGCTTCCTCCAGGCGAGCTGGATGCAGAAGATCGCCGATGCGCTCCAGCCCGGCGACTGGCGCTACAACGTGCTGTACATCGCGTTGATCGTGTTCTTCTGCTACTTCTACACGGCCGTCACGTTCAACCCGATCGACGTCGCCGACAACATGAAGAAGTACGGCGGCTTCATCCCGGGCATCCGCCCCGGCAAGGCGACGGCCGAGTTCATCGATCACGTCCTCAGCCGCCTGACGTTCGGCGGCGCGCTCTACATCTCGGCGATCTGCGTGCTGCCGTCGTTCATGCAGTCGCGCTTCCACGTGCCGTTCTCGTTCGGCGGCACGGGTCTCCTGATCGTCGTCGGTGTGGCGCTCGATACCGTGCAGCAGATCGAGAGCCACCTCATCACCCGCAACTACGAAGGCTTCAGCGGGCCGAAGGGGCCGCGCGTGCGCGGTCGCGGTCTGCGGCAGCGTGCGTAGCGTAGTCCTTTTCCCCCACGCGTCGGCGGAGGTCGGTCGAGATGGCGAGTGAGCAGCGCAACCTGATCCTGCTCGGAGCTCCGGGCGCGGGGAAGGGCACGCAGGCGCAGCGGTTGGCGACGCGCTTCGGGATCCCGCAGATCTCGACGGGCGACATGCTGCGCGCCGCGCGTCGCGACGGCACGCCGCTCGGCAAGAAGGCCGAGGAGTACATGAACGCGGGGCAGCTCGTCCCCGACGAGGTGGTCATCGGCCTCGTCGGGGAGCGCCTCGGTCAGGCCGACGCGAAGAGCGGCTTCATCCTCGACGGCTTCCCGCGCACGGTGCCGCAGGCCGACGCGCTCGGCGTCGTGCTCCAGAAGCTGGGGCGCGGTGCGCTGCGCGTCGTCGACGTGCAGGTGCCCGAGGCGGTGCTGCACGAGCGCCTCGGTGGGCGCCTCTCGTGCCCGAAGTGCGGCGCCTCCTATCACAAGACGCTCAACCCGCCGAAGGCGAGCAACGCCTGCGACGCGTGCGGGAGCGAGCTCATCACGCGCAAGGACGATCGCCCCGAGGCGATCGCGCAGCGGCTCGAGGAGTACCACGCGAAGACGAAGCCGCTCGTCGACTACTACCGTCAGAAGGGCCTCCTCCGCGAGGTCGACGGCGTCGGCGAGCTCGAGGTCGTCCTCGCGCGCATCTCCGCCGCGCTCGATTAGCGATCCGCGATGAAGATCTTTTACAAGTCGCCCGACGAGATCGCGAAGCTCCACAAAGCGAATCGCGTCGTGGCGCAGGTGCTCGACGCCGTCGAGGCGGCCTGCCTCCCGGGCGCGAGCACGATGGATCTCAGCCAGATCGCCGAGAAGCGCCTGAAGGAGCTCGGCGGCAAGAGCGCCTTCGTCGGGTACGGCTACCCGCCCTACCCCCACGTGCTCTGCGCGTCGGTGAACGAGGTCGTCGTCCACGGCATCCCGCGCAAGGACGTGGTCTTGAAGTCGGGCGACATCATCGGCATCGACTTCGGCTGCTTCGTCGAGGGGTACTGCGGCGACTCGGCGCGCACGGTCTGCGTCGGCGACGTGAAGCCCGAGGCGCGCGCGCTCGTCGAGGAGACCAAGCGCTCGCTCGAGCTCGGCATCGCGCAGGCCGTCGCCGGCAATCGCCTCGGCGACATCAGCTGGGCCGTGCAGGGCCACGTCGAGGCGCGCGGCTACTCGGTGGTGCGGCAGTTCGTCGGCCACGGCATCGGTCGCAAGATGCACGAGGATCCGCAGGTGCCGAACTACGGCTCGCCCGGGCGCGGGATTCGCCTGAAGGCGGGGCTCGTGCTGGCGATCGAGCCGATGGTGAACATGGGCGACCCGGAGGTCGAGCTCCTCGAGGATCAGTGGACGGCGGTGACGAAGGATCGGTCGCTGTCCGCGCACTTCGAGCACTCGGTGGCGATCACCGAGAAGGGCCCGATCGTCTTGAGCCAGCTGTGACACGGAAGTGATCGTTTTTCGCTTGCAATGCGGTGGGGTGGGGGGTATAGAAGGCGGCCCGTTTCGGACGGGTGAAGTGCTTTTATTTGCTGCGACGGGGAAATCATGAAGGTCCGCGCGTCGGTCAAAAAGATTTGCGACAAGTGCAAGGTGGTGCGGCGGAAAGGCGTCATCCGCATCATTTGTGAGAACTCGCGCCACAAGCAGAGGCAGGGCTGATGGCTCGTATCGCTGGCGTCGACCTTCCGCGTAACAAGCGGATGGAGATCGCGCTCACGTACGTGTACGGGATCGGCAAAGCGGCAGCGCAGTCGATCCTCGAGAAGGCGAAGGTCTCGGGCGACAAGCGCACCGACGATCTCGACGAGAACGACCTTCGCGCGATCCGCGACGTGATCGAGGCGGAGCACAAGGTCGAGGGTGATCTCCGCCGCGAGGTCTCCATCAACATCAAGCGCCTCATGGACCTCGGCTGCTATCGCGGGCTCCGTCACCGCAAGGGGCTCCCGGTTCGCGGGCAGCGGACGCACACGAACTCGCGCACGCGGAAGGGCCCGCGCAAGGGCCAGCTCAGCCGCAAGCCGCGCGAAGGGGCGTAAAGCATCATGGCCAAGGTCGCCAAGAAGAAGGTCAAGAAGAACGTCCAGAGCGGCATCGCTCACATCCAGTCGACGTTCAACAACACCGTCGTCACGATCACCGATGTCAGCGGCAACGTCATCGCCTGGTCGTCGGCCGGTGTTCGTGGCTTCAAGGGCTCGCGCAAGTCGACGCCGTTCGCGGCGCAGCTCGCCGCCGAGGACGCCGCGAAGAAGGCGTTCGAGCACGGCATGCGCTCGATTTCGGTCTACGTGAAGGGCCCCGGCGCCGGCCGCGAGTCGGCGCTCCGCGCGCTCCAGGCCGCGGGGTTCAAGATCACGCTGATCCGCGACGTCACCCCGATCCCGCACAACGGTTGCCGCCCGCCGAAGCGGCGCCGCGTCTGATAAGGAAATCCTGAGATGGCTCGTTACACCGGTCCGGTTTGCCGCCTCTGCCGTCGCGAGGACATGAAGCTGTTCCTCAAGGGCGACCGCTGCTGCACCGACAAGTGCGGCTTCGAGCGGCGCGCCTACGCGCCCGGTCAGCACGGTCAGGCGCGCAAGAAGAAGATGTCGAACTACGGCGAGCAGCTGCGCGAGAAGCAGAAGGTCAAGCGCATCTACGGCATCGCCGAGCGGCAGTTCCGCGGGTACTACTACAAGGCGTCGCGCCTGAAGGGCGTCACGGGTGAGAACCTCCTCGTGCTCCTCGAGCGCCGCCTCGACAATATTGTCTATCGCTTTGGCTTCGCCAGCGACCACGCGGAGGCGCGCCAGCTCGTCCGTCACGGGCACTTCACCGTGAACGGCAAGCGGGTGAACATCCCGTCGTACCTCGTGCGCACCGGCGACGTCGTCGCCGTGCTCGAGAAGTCGCGCAAGGTGAAGCGCATCGAGGAGAGCCTGGGCGCCGTCGAGCGCCGTGGCGTTCCGCAGTGGCTCGAGCTCGACAAGGAGAAGTTCTCGGGGCGCGTGAAGTCGATGCCGTCGCGCGAGGACTTCACCATGCCGATCCGCGAGCAGCTGATCGTCGAGCTCTACTCGAAGTAGTCGGTACTGCCGGCGGCGCCGTCCTGGCTGGGCCAGGGGATCGGCGCCGCGCGTGTTTCGGGGCTTTCGCGCTAGACAGAAAAGTCCTACTCGAACTCGTCGGAGGAGAACCGAATGGCGACGTCGTCGAACCCGAGCGTGTACGCGCGCAACTGGCGCGAGCTCATCCGTCCCAAGATGCTGGAGATCGACCGCGAGTCGCTCACCGGCCAGTACGGGCGCTTCTCCTGCGAGCCGCTCGAGCGCGGCTTCGGCACGACGCTCGGCAACAGCATCCGCCGCGTGCTCCTCTCGAGCATCCAGGGCGGCGCGATCACCGCCGTCAAGATCGACGGCGCGCTGCACGAGTTCCAGACGCTGCCGGACGTCGTCGAGGACGTCACGGACATCGTCCTCAACCTCAAGGAGGTCGTCGTCCAGATGACCGACCCGAAGCCGAAGCTCATTCGGCTCGACAAGGAGGGTGAGGGCAAGGTGACGGCGGGCGACATCGCCACCGTCGACGGCGTCAAGATCCTCAACCCGAACCACCACATCGCGACGCTGTCGCGCGGCGGCAAGATCCACATGGAGCTGCTGGTCCAGATGGGCCGCGGCTACGTGCCGGCCGAGCGCAACAAGACGGCGACGATGTCGGTGGGGACCATCCCCATCGACGCGCTCTTCGCGCCGGTCAAGAAGGTCAACTACACGGTCACCAACGCCCGCGTCGGTCAGCAGACGGACTACGACAAGCTGACGCTCGACGTGTGGACGAACGGCTCGGTGGCGCCGGAGGACGCGGTCGCGTTCGCGGCGAAGATCCTCAAGGACCAGCTCTCGATCTTCATCAACTTCGAGGAGGTCGAGGAGCCGATCGAGGAGTCGATCAGCGAGGAGTCGGCCAAGCTGAACGAGAACCTCGACAAGAGCGTCGACGAGCTCGAGCTGAGCGTGCGCTCGGCGAACTGCCTCCAGAACGCGAACATCCGCTTCATCGGCGAGCTGGTCCAGAAGACCGAGGCCGAGATGCTGAAGACGAAGAACTTCGGCCGGAAGTCGCTGAAGGAGATCAAGGAAATCCTCGCCGAGATGGGGCTCACGCTCGGCATGAAGCTGGACAACTGGGTGCCGCCTCCGATGCGCGGCAAGGCCTAACGCGAACGTTTTCACGACATACGCGCGACGTGAAGCCCCGCAGCGCAGCAAGGGGCCGGGCGGCGCGCGGGAGGTCTGGAACCCTCTGAGGGTTCCAGCTTAAAAGGTAGACAGAAAATGCGGCACCTCAAGGCTGGTCGGAAGTTCGGTCGGAAGTCGGCTCCGCGGAACGCCATGTTCCAGAACATGGTCGCGTCGCTGATCGAGCACGAGCGCATCAAGACGACGGACGCGAAGGCGAAGGAGCTTCGTCGCATCGCGGAGCGCACGATCTCGTGGGCGACCTCGGTGGGGAACCTCATTGAGAGCAACAAGAAGGACGCCGAGGATCAGGCGCGCATCGTCCACGCGATGCGCATGGCGCGTCGGGTGGTGAAGCAGAAGGTCGCGCTTCACAAGCTCTTCCACGAGATCGGGCCGCGCATGGCCGGTCGCGCGGGCGGGTTCCTCCGCGTGCTGAAGATCGGCAACCGCCACGGTGACGCGGCGCCGATGTCGCTCGTCGAGCTCGTCGATCGCGCCGAGGCGGCTGCGGCCGAGACGCCGCCGCCCGCCGAGGAGCAGGCGACCGAGAAGAAGGGCAAGAAGGCCGCTGCGCCGAAGGCCGAGGCGGCCGAGGCGGCTCCGGCGAAGAAGGCGGCGCCGAAGAAGAAGGCGTCGCCGAAGGCCGAGACGGCCGAGGCGGGTGGCGAGAAGAAGGCCGCCCCGAAGAAGAAGGCGGCGAAGAAGTCGGAGGAGTAGTCGGCCTCGGCTTCGGCCGTCCCCCGTAGCGAATCGAAGGGCTCCGACCGAGAGGTCGGGGCCCTTTTTTTTGCGCCGCCGCGACGGTGAGGGTTCAATCGCGGGATGGACGGCGCGCTCCTCACGACGACGGTGGCGCTGCTCGGCGTCGCGCTGGCGGCCGGAGCGGCGGTGCGGGCGGTCGCGCGCGGGCGTGCGCGGGGGGCGCGGATGCGCGTCGTCGAGCGGCTGGGGCTCGAGCCGCGCCGATCGCTGTACCTCGTCGAGATCGAGGGGCGGCGCCTGGTGGTGGGCGTCGGAGAGGGGGCGATGACGGTGCTCACCGAGCTCGGGCCGGAGGTGGCCGCGGAGGCGTCGGCAGCGACGGTGGAGGCGACGGAGCCGCCGCGTGTCGGGGTGGCGCTGAAGAGCGCGTGGGCGCGGCTGTGGGGGGCGCGATGAGCTGGGCGGTGATCGCCATCGCGCTGCCGTTCCTGCTCGTGCTGGCGACGGGGTACGTGAAGCTGGCGGTGGTGCTGGCGATCCTGCGGCGCGCGCTCGGCGGCGGAGCGGTGCCGCCCCCGTCGGTGACGGCGGTGATCGCGCTGCTCCTGGCGCTGTTCGTGACGGCGCCGCTCGCGGAGAGCGTCTGGGCGCAGGCCGGCCCGTCGATGGTGACCGCGGCCGGCAAGGGCGGGATCGCCGACGCGGCGGGCGTAGCGGAGAAGGCGGCGGCGCCGGTGCGCGCGTTCCTGGCGGCGCACACGCCCGCGCGCGAGCGACAGAGCTTCGTCGATCTGGCCAAGCGCCTGCGCCCGGCGGGGGCGGCGCGCGACGCCGTGCGCGACGATGACCTCCTGGTGCTCGCGTCGGCGTTCGCGACGGCGGAGCTGAAGGCCGCGTTCCGGGTGGGCTTCTTTCTCTTCCTGCCCTTCCTGCTGATCGAGCTCGTCGTCGGGACGGTGCTGCTGGCGCTCGGGATGAGCGCGGTGTCGCCGGAGACGGTGTCGCTGCCGTTCAAGCTGCTGCTGTTCGTCGCCGTCGACGGCTGGCACCTGCTCGTGCGCGGGTTGATCCTGGGGGAGACGTGAGCGGGGCGGTGCTCCACGCGCTGCGCGAGGCGCTGGTGCTGGTGGCGCTGGTGGCGGCGCCCCCCGTGGTCGCGGCGCTGGTCGCTGGGGTGCTCGCGGGCGTGCTGCAGACCGCGACGCAGGTGCGCGACGCGAGCCTCTCGGTGGTGCCGCGCGTGGCGGCGGCGTTGGTGGCGCTGGTGATCGCGGGGCCGTGGATCGGCGGGCAGGTGTCGCGCTTCTGGAGCGCGATCCTCGACGCCGTGCCGACGCTGGCGCGCCCGGCGGGGTAGCGACGGTGGAGGCGCTCGTCGTCGCGTGTGCGCGTATGGTTCCGCTGGCGCTGATCGCGCCGTGGGCGGCGGGTCTCGGCGGCGTGGGGCTGGTCGCGCGCGGCCTCGTGGCGCTCGGGCTGGCGGCGATCGCGGCCGGGATGGCGCCGGCGTCGGTCACGCCGTCGCTGCCGCTCTGTGCGGGCGAGGCGCTCGTCGGCGGCGTGCTGGGGCTGGTCACGGCGGTGCCCTTCCGCGCGGCACAGGCGGCGGGGGCGCTCGTCGACGTCGCGCGCGGGCGCGACGCGCGCGGGCCGCTCGGGGACGCGCTGCTCCTCCTCGCGCTCGCGCTGTTCGCGGCGCTCGACGGGCCGCGGCTGGTGGTCGGCGCTGCCGTCGAGAGCTACGCGGCGCTTCCGGCGGGGGCGCTCACGCTCGGGGCCGCGGGGGCGAGCCAGGCGACGCTGGCGGCGATCGTCGCGGCGGGGGCGCGCATCGTCGCGCTCGGGGCGGTGCTGGCGGCGCCCATCCTCGCGGCGCTCCTCGTCGCGGAGCTCGTCGGGGCGCTGGCGGCGCGCGTCGCCCAGCGCCGCACCGCCGAGCGCGGGCCGGCGTCCGACGTCGCGCGGCAGGTGGTGGCGCTGGCGGTGCTGGCGTCGGCGGCGATCGCGGTCGCGCGCGGGATCGCGGGCGGCGACGCGGGGCTGCGCGCGCTGCCGGCGCTCGTCGGCGACGTGGCGCGGCTCCTCGGGGGCGGGGGCGCCCGGTGACGCTGTGCTATCGTGAGATCGTCGGGGCATGCGTCGCTCGCTCGGCAAACTCCCGCTGTCGCCGCTCGCGCTGGCGGTCGCGCTCCTCGCGGGCGCGCGTCCGGCGGCCGCCGGGCTGCCCGACGAGGACGACCCCAAGCTGGCCCGCGTGGCCCCCACGCCGCGCGCCGAGCGCCCCGTCCCGCGCGTCAAGCTCGGCTATCGCCGCCTCACCACCGTCGGCCTCGAGAACGACTCCATCGACTGGAGCGGCGTCGACATCGAGTTCTACCCAGTGTCGCGCCGCTGGTTCCGCTTCGGCGTCGCGGCGCAGCTCGGCATCGGCAACGCCTACTCCTCGTGGTCCTTCCAGACCGGGGTCTCCGTCGGGGTCCAGTACCCGTGGTGGGTCACGCCCTTCCTCGAGGGGCGCTTCTCGGCGGGCCTCGTCGGCGGGCGCTACGAGGGGGCGGGCGTCGTGAGCTGGATCTACACCGGCGGCATCGAGGGGGGCGTCGAGCTGTACCTGTGGAGGCGCTTCTACCTGACGGCGTCGGTCGGGTGGGCGCACCCGGTGTTCAGCGGCATCGACACCGCCTACGTGCGCGCGAACCCGGGGCTGGCGCCGCAACGGAAAGACTTCGCCAGCGACACGGTCACCTTCCGCGTCGGGGTCGGGCTGTGAGCGACGGCGACGCCGCGCCGACACCGCAACGGCGCGCCGAGGCGCGCGCGCGCGGCGAGGTGGCGGTGAGCCCGCTCTTGCTGGCGGTCGGCGCGCTCGCGGGCGGGGCGCTGGCCGCGTCGGCGACGGTGCGAACGGCCGGCGGGCAGCTCGGGGCGTTCGCGCGCGCGGCGTTCGGCGGCGGGCTGGCGGCGCGCGGGGCGGCGGCGGCGCTGTCCGACTCGCTGTCGGTGGCGGCCGGCGTCGCGCTGCCCATCCTGCTCGGGGCGCTCGGCGGCGCGCTGGTCGCCGGGCTCCTCCAGACGCGCGCGCTCTTCACGCTGCGCGCGCTCGGCCGCCGCGACGGGGGACGTCGCCGCGACGAGGGGCTGCAGGGGCTCGACGGCGGCGGCGGGGCGCTCCTGCGCGCGGCGGTGGCGGCGAGCATCGTGCTCCTCGCGCTGCTGGCGGCGCGCACGGTCGGCGCGACCCTCGCGCGCGCCCCGTCGGTGGAGGCGGCCGCGTCGGCGGTCGCGCGCGTGGCGCTGCCGCTCGCGGCGCGGATGCTCGGGCTCCTGGCGCTCGCCGGCGTCCTCGAGCTCTTGCTGGCGCGGCGCCGGCTCGATCGCGCGCTCGCGCAGTCGCGCGCCGAGCGCCGGCGCGAGCAGCGCGAGGACGCGGGCGATCCGCGGCTGCGCGCCGAGGTGCGCGCGCGTGCCCGACGCGGCGGAGACGTCGAAAAGGGCGGCCCGATGCGCTAGTCTCATCGGCCCATGACGAGCGCGATGCGTGTACGGAAGGCGGTCATCCCGGCGGCGGGTCTCGGCACTCGGTTCCTCCCGGCGACGAAGGCGGTGCCGAAGGAGATGCTGCCGATCGTCGACATCCCGACGCTGCAGCTGGTCGTCGAGGAGGCGCTGGCCTCGGGCATCGAGCAGATCATCCTCGTCACCGGGCGCGGCAAGGGGACCATCGAGGATCACTTCGACGTCAGCTTCGAGCTCGAGCGCACGCTGCGCGATCGCAACAAGAACGAGCTGCTCGCCTCCGTCGAGAAGATCTCGAAGATGACCCGCCTCATCACCGTGCGGCAGAAGGAGCCGCTCGGCCTCGGCCACGCCGTCCTCGTCGCCCGCGAGGCCGCGAACGACGAGCCGGTGGCGGTGCTCCTCGGCGACGATCTCTACGACTGCGAGGGGCGCGCGCCCGCGACCAAGCAGCTCGTCGACGCCTCGGCGCGCCTCGGTGGCAAGGCGGTGATCGCGCTCATGGAGGTCGACAAGGGGCAGGAGCACCTCTACGGCGTCGTCGCTGGCGCGCCCGAGGGGCGCGACTTCCGCATCAGCGAGATGGTCGAGAAGCCTGCGCCCGGGACCGCGCCGAGCCGCCTGGCGATCGTCGGGCGCTACGTGCTGCCGGCGTCGATCTGGCCGATCCTCGAGAAGACCGCGCCGGGGAAGAACGGCGAGATCCAGCTGACGGACGCGCTCCGCGTGCTGGCGAAGGAGGAGGGCGCCTACGGGCTGAACATCGACGGCGTGCGCCACGACGCCGGCGACAAGCTCGGGTACCTCGGGGCGTGCCTCTCGTACGCGATGAAGCGCGACGACCTCCGGCCGGGGCTGGTCGCGCTGATGAAGCGCCTCGTCGACAGCGCCAAGTAGCACGCGCGGTGCTCGCGAAGGTCGCGATCCTCCGGCCCGTCGAGACGCTGTTCGACTACGTCGTCCCGGCGCACCTCGAGGAGCAGGTGCGCGTCGGGTCGCGCGTGTGGGCGCCGTTCGGGGCGCGCCCCGCCGAGGGGGTGGTGACGGCGCTCCAGCCGGGGGCCTCGCCCGCGCGCGCGGGGGCGCGGGGGCTGCGGGCGATCGCGCGGCTCGTCGACGAGGCGACCATCCCGGCGGGGCTCGTCGAGCTGGCGGCCTGGATCAGCGACTACTACCTGGCGCCGCCGGGGGAGGTGATGCGGCTCCTCCTGCCGGCGTCGGGGCGCGCGGCGCTGCGACGGACGGCGCGGCTCAGCGACGAGGGGCGGCGGGCGGCGGCGGCGCTCCAGGCGGCGCTCCCGTCGGCGGCGGAGGCGGCGCGCCTCGAGGGGCTCTCGCCGACGGCGCGGCGGGCGCTGGCGCAGCTCGGGGCGGCGACGGGCGGGGCGCTCGATGCCGCGCGGCTGCCGGAGGCGGGGGTGCGCGCGCTGGCGGCGGCGGGTCTGGTGGCCGTCGAGGAGGAGATGCGGACGCGCGCCGCGGAGAGCGAGGCGCTGGTGCGCGCGGCGCGGCCGCTCGTCGACGGGGAGCTCGCGCGCGCGCCCAAGCAGCGCGCGGTGTACGAGGCGATCGCCGCGGCGGCGGGCGGGATCTCCGTCGAGGCGCTGCGGGCGAGCGAGCCGCGCGCGGCGGAGGCGGTGCGCGCGCTGGCCAAGGCGGGGCTGGTCGCCGTCGAGCGCCGCGAGGTGCGGCGCGACCCGTTCGCCGGCCGGCCCGTCGAGGGTGTGACCCCACCGCCGCTCACGCCCGCGCAGGAGGTCGCCGTCGGGCGGCTGACGAATGCGCTAGACGAAAATCGCTACGCGCCGTTCCTCCTCCAGGGCGTCACCGGCTCGGGGAAGACCGAGGTCTACCTGCGCGTGATCGACGGGGCGCTGGCGCGCGGGCGACAGGCGCTGGTGCTGGTGCCCGAGATCTCGCTCACGCCGCAGCTGGGCGCGCGCTTCCGCGGGCGCTTCGGCGATCGCGTGGCCATCCTCCACAGCGGGCTCACCGACGCCGAGCGCGCCGCCGCCTACCGTCGCATCCAGCGCGGCGAGGTGGCCATCGCGCTCGGCGCGCGCTCGGCGGTGTTCGCGCCGCTCGAGCGCCTCGGCGTGGTCGTCGTCGACGAGGAGCACGACCCGTCGTTCAAGCAGCAGGACGGCGTGCGCTACCACGGGCGCGACGTGGCGATGCGGCGCGCGCGCGCGGCGGGCGCGGTGGCGGTGCTCGGCTCGGCGACGCCGTCGCTGGAGACGTGGCACGCGGCGCAGGCGGGGCGGCTCGAGCTGCTGGTGCTGCCCGAGCGCGCCAACGCGCGGCCGATGCCGTCGGTGGAGATCATCGATCTGCGGCAGCACAAGCTGCCGGAGGCGAGCCTCCTGTCGGCGCCGCTCGCCAAGGCGATCACCGAGACGCTCGCGTTCGGCGAGCAGGCGATCCTCTTCCTCAACCGGCGCGGCTTCTCGACGTTCATCCTGTGCCGCACGTGCGGCAAGGGGCAGCGCTGCCGCGACTGCTCGGTGACGCTCACCTACCACCGCGGGATCGATCGCGTGGTGTGCCACTACTGCGGCTTCCGCTCGGCGCCACCGACGGAGTGCGGGGCGTGCGGCGGGCGCGCGCTCGAGCGGCTGGGGGCGGGCACCGAGCACGCCGAGGCCGAGGTGCAGGCGCGCTTCCCGACGGCGCGCGTGGCGCGGCTCGATCGCGACACCGCCGAGGGGCGCGGGCTCATGCGCATCCTCGACGGGATGCGCGCGCGAGAGATCGACATCGTCGTCGGGACCCAGATGATCACCAAGGGGCACGACTTCCCGGGGGTGACGCTGGTCGGCGTGCTGCTCGCCGATCACGGGATGGGGCTGCCCGACTTCCGCGCCGCCGAGCGGACGTACCAGCTGCTCGAGCAGGTGGCGGGGCGGGCGGGGCGCGGCGATCGCGCGGGGCGCGTGCTGGTCCAGACCTACCAGCCCGAGCACCCGGCGATCGTCGCCGCGCGCGAGCACGCCTACGAGCGCTTCGTCGAGGGCGAACTCGCGGCGCGCGTCGAGCTCGGCTATCCACCGGCGTCGCGCGCGGCCTGCGTGCACATCGACGGGGCCGATCCGATGGCGGTGCGCGAGGCGGCCGAGGCGGTGGCGCGCGCCTGCCGGGCGGCGGCGGCGCGGGCGCCCGCGGAGGAGGAGGTGATGGTGCTCGGTCCGGCAGAGGCGCCGATCGGGCGGCTGCGCGGGCGGACGCGCTGGCAGGTGTTCGTGAAGGCGCGCTCGCCGTCGTCGCTGCGGGTGCTCGGGCGGGCCTCCACGCGCGCGGTCGAGGAGGCGGGGCGGGCGGGGCGCGTACGCGTGGCGGTCGACGTCGATCCGACGTCGCTGTTGTGAAGCTGGTACAATCGAGCGCCGTGTCGGACCAGCCTCCGTACGTGCTGATCGCCGCCAACCCGTACGAGGAGAAGCTCGTGCGGCGTGCGCTCGATCTGACCGGGCTGCGCGTCGAGGGCGCCGACGGGGTCGACGGGCTGCGTGCGCGCATCGCGGCGGAGCGGCCGCTGGTGGTGGTCGCGGCCGAGGGGTGGATGGGGGCCGAGCTCGACGAGGTGCTGGCCGCCGTCGACGGGGTGGGGGAGGCGGCGCCGCCGCTGTTCGTGGTGGCCGCTGCAGCGAGCGGGCGCGAGAGCGCGGGGCGCGTGCGCGTGTTCGTGCGGCCGGTCGACGTCGACGCGCTGGCCGACGCGATCGAGAAGCTGGCGGTCGAGGCGGAGCGGGCGCGCGACGCCGCCGGCGACGATGAGGTGATCCCGTCGGAGGCGATCGCCGAGGTGGTCGAGCCGGGGGAGGTCGAGCTCGAGGCCGACTCGGAGGAGGACTGGCGCGAGCGGCCGCCGTCGCAGCCGAAGCTGGCGCGGATCGCGCTCGCGCGGGTCGCCGTGCGGCGGTCGAATGGGAGCGCCGCCGTCGAGCGGCCCGGCGCGCGGCCGCCGCCGCCGCCGCCACCGAAGGCGACGCCGGTGTCCGATCTGCCGCGCGCACATGCGACGTCGCCGACGGGGTCGTCGGTGGAGCCGCCGTCGACAGCGACTCCCGACGCGCCGCCTGCGCCGCCCGCGCCGGCGACTGGGCGCTCGCCGTCGTCGACGTCGCTCCCCGCGCTGGCGCGGCTCGACGAGCTCGATGACCCCTTCGCGCTCGAGCCGGGCATGTCCCCGCCGCGCGTCTCGCCGACGCAGATCCTGCCGCCGGATCCGGCCCCCGCGGCGCCGCCCGAGCCTGCGCCCGCGACGGCGACCACACCCGCGCCCGTCGATCCTGCGGAGGCCGCCACGCCGCTCCGCGCATCTCCGACGGTGCGCATCGGCCCGGCGCGCGTCGAGCTCCTCCGCGCCGACGACGCGATGGACGACGTCACCGGGTTCGGCCCCGCCCCGGACCGCGCCGCCGCCGCGGCGTTCGTGTCGCCAGCCGGCCCGCCGGACGAGCCGCGCCTCGTGCGCCTCGTCGACGTCGAGCTCCCCACGCACCTCGACGTCTCCCCCGCGCCGTCGCCCACGCCGCCCCCGCCGCGCGAGCTCGCCGCGCGCGCCGCCGAGCCTGCGCGCCCGCCGCAGCGCTTCGCCGATCGCTCGACCTTCGCGCGCCGCCTCGACGACCAGCTCTCGGAGGTCGAGCGCCGCCTCTTCCCCGACGCCGCGACCTCGTCGATGCGCCGCTACGACGACTACGACGACGCGCTCGACGACATCGATCTCGACAACCTCGGCGTCGACACGCTCCCGGGCCTCTCGGCCGAGCGCCTCGAGCTCGCCCTCTCGTCGCCGAAGGGCGCCCCGGCGCGCCCCTCCACGGCGCTCGACGACGTGCCGACGCCCGCCTTCGACGCCACGCCGACGCCGCGCCTGCCCACCTTCGACGCCACGCCGACCCCGCGCGTCGGCGGCCTCCTGCGCGACATCCCGAGGGCGCTCGAGGGCCCCGCCGACGCCTCCCCGCTCGATCGCCTCACCGCCTCGCGCGCCCACGCGCCGCGCGCCCGCATCAGCACGCCCGTCCCGTCGTCGTCGTCGTCGTCGCCCTCGATCGACCAGCCGATCGCGCGCCCGCTCCCCGAGGAGGGGACCTTCGCGACCACCGACGCCTGCGCGCTCCTCGTCCAGCTGCACGCCGCCGGCTTCTGCGGCCGCCTCGTCGCCACGCGCGGCGACGGCGAGAAGCAGCTCGACTTCGACGGCGGCACGCCCGTCGCCGCGCGCTCCAGCTTCGCCCACGATCGCCTCGGCGATCTCCTCTTCCGCGAGGGCAAGCTGACGCGCGAGCAGCACGCCCGCACCCGCGAGCTCTCCGTCGAGCCCGGCCGCAAGACGGCGCAGCTCTTCGTCGAGCTCGGCCTCCTCAAGGCGAACGAGATCTTCCCGGCGCTGCGCCGCCAGACCGAGGAGATCCTCCACTCGCTGTTCGCCTGGACCCAGGGCGCCTTCCGCCTCGTCGCCGCCGAGGTCCCCGCCGAGGAGCGCCTGCGGCTCTCGGCGCACCCGTGGGCGCTCTACCTCGAGGGCGTCCGCCGGAAGTACGGCCTCGACCGCCTGGCCGACCTCGTCTCCGTCGACGCGGTCCTCCACCCGACAACGACGCTCGACCAGGTGCTGGGCGACGCCGCGCTGACCCCCGCCGAGCGCCGCGTCGCCGAGGTCATCGACGGCCAGCGCACCGTCGGCGAGCTGATCCGCATCGGCGCCGCCGGCGCGCGCCCGAACGGCCTCGGCGAGCCGCCGCGCGCGGGCGACCTCCTCGACGAGGCGGGCGTGTATGGGCTCGCCTGGTTCCTGCTCTCGGTCGGCGCGGTGCGCACCGACGCCGAGGAGGAGGGCGCGACGGCGCGCGCCGACGTCCGCGCGGTCTCGACGGTGGTCGAGCCGATCGAGGCGATCACCGACAGCGGCGTCGAGCGGCGGCGCGCCCGCCGCGAGCGCGCCGACACGCCCGCCGATCGCGCCGTCGATCGCGAGCGCGTCCGCGCCAAGCGCGCGCAGCTCGACGACGCCGACTACTTCGCGGTGCTCGGCCTCGAGCGCGACGCGACGCCGCACGAGATCGCGCGCGCCTACGACCGCCTGGCCGCCGAGTTCGCCCCGGCGCGCTTCGCCCCCGAGCTGGCGCTCGAGCTCGACGCCGACCTGCGCCTCATCGCCGACACCCTCGACGAGGCGCGCCGCGTCCTCGGCGACGACGACGTCCGCGGCGCCTACCGCGAGCACCTCGCCGCCCCCTAACGCCTCGCGCTTACGCTATACATCCGCCGATGATCCGCGCCGTCTTCATGGGCTCGCCTGCGTTCGCCGTCCCCTGCCTCGAGGCGCTGCTCGAGATCGCCGAGGTCGCGGCGGTGGTCACGCAGCCCGACAAGCCGTCGGGGCGCGGCCTCGAGCTGACGCCGCCGGCGGTGAAGGTCCGCGCGCTCGCCGCCGGGCTCCCGGTCTGGCAGCCGACCTCGGTGCGCAAGCCGCCGTTCCTCGACGAGCTGCGCGCGCTCGCCGTCGACGTCGCGGTGGTTGTCGCCTACGGCAAGATCCTTCCGCCCGACGTGCTGGCGGCGCCGCGCCTCGGCTGCGTGAACGTCCACGCCTCGCTGCTGCCGAAGTACCGCGGCGCGGCGCCCATCCAGTGGTCGGTGATCCGCGGCGAGACCGAGACGGGCGTGACGCTCATGCAGATGGACGCCGGGATGGACACCGGCCCGATGCTGCTCAAAAAGAGCATCCCCATCGACGAGCGCGTCACCGCCGGCGAGCTGGCCGAGCGGCTGTCCCCCGTCGGGGCGGCGCTGCTGCGCGAGGGGCTGCCGCGCTACGTGCGCGGCGAGCTCACGCCCGAGCCGCAGGACGCCGCGCTGGCGACGATGGCGCCGATGCTAGACAAAAATACCGGGCGCATCGACGGGGCGCGCTTCGCCGAGGGGGCGCGGCGCGTGCGCGACCTCGTGCGCGGGTGCGATCCCTGGCCGACGGCGCACACGACGCTCGACGGGCAGCCGCTCAAGCTGTTCGACGCCAAGGTGATCTCGGGGCGCGGCGAGCCGGGCGTGGTCCTCGGCGCCGATCGCGACGGGCTCCTCGTCGGCTGCGGCGACGACGCGGTGGCGTTCGGCGCGCTGCAGCTCCCCGGCAAGAAGCGGATGGCGGCGCAGGCGCTCCTCGCCGGCCGCCCGATCCCGGCCGGGACGCGCCTCGGGGGCTAGGCGCGTCATGGCCAACCCCACGGCGCGCGACCTCGCGCGGCGCGTGCTCCAGCGCGTCGAGGAGGGCGCCTACACGACGCTGGCGCTCGCCGGCGAGCTCGGCCGCGCGCGCCTCTCGGACCAAGACCGCGCGCTCGCCACCGAGCTCGCCTACGGCGTCCTCAAGCGCCGCGCGCGCCTCGACTGGGCGCTCGCCGCCTACGCGCCGCGCGGCCTCGACGGCCTCGACGCGCGCGTGCGCGACGCGCTGCGGGTCGGCGCCTACCAGATCCTCTTCCTGCGCGTCCCGTCGCACGCCGCCGTCGACGACGCCGTCGAGGCGGTGAAGCGGGTGCGCGGCGCCAAGCTCGCCGGCTTCGTGAACGCGCTGCTCCGGCGCCTCGCCCGCGACGGCGAGCCGCGCCCGCCCGACGCCGCGCGCGACCTCGCGGCGCACCTGGCGGTCCTCGAGTCGGCGCCGCGCTGGCTGGTGGAATTCGCGCTAGACAAGTTCGAGCACGGCGAGGCGATGGCCTTCCTGGCGTCGCTGAACCAGCCCGCGCCCGTCTGGCTGCGCGCCAACCGCCGCCGCGCCACGCCCGAGGAGGTCGCCGCCCGGCTCCACGCCGAGCGCCCGGCCGCGCGCGTCACCGTCGCGCCCGACAACCCCGGCGCCGTGCGCGTCGACGGCGGCGGCGATCCGGCGACCACCGCTGTGTTCGCCGAGGGGCTCGCCACCGTGCAGGACCTCGGCGCCCAGCGCGTCGCGCGCCTCCTCGATCCGCCGCCGGGCGCGCGCCTCCTCGACGCCTGCAGCGGCGTCGGCGGTAAGGCCACCCACCTCATCGAGCTCGCCGGCGAGGGGGCGCGCGTCGACGCGGCCGACGTCTCGACGCGCAAGCTCGACCTCGCCGCCGACACCGCCCGCCGCCTCGGCCACGCCGCGCAGCTGCGCACCGTCGCCTGCGATCTCACCGACGCGCGCGCGCCGCTCGAGGCGAGCTACGACGCCGTCCTCCTCGACGCCCCCTGCAGCGGCCTCGGCGTGCTGCGGCGCCACCCCGAGGCGAAGTGGCGCCCGCGCCCCGACCTCGCCGCGCTCGCCGCGACGCAGGCGCGCCTCCTCGACGCCCTCGCCCCGCGCGTCCGCCCGGGCGGCGCGCTGGTCTACGCGGTCTGCACCTTCACCGACGAGGAGGGCCCGTCGCAGATCGCCCGCTTCCTCGCCGCGCACCCCGACTTCGTCGCCGAGACCGAGCTCCGCACCTGGCCGCACCGCGACGACGCCGACGCCTTCTTCGCCGCGCGCCTGCGCCGCCGTGATTAGATGCCCGCTGCCATGCCGATCCAGATCGCCCCGTCGATTCTCTCCGCCGACTTCGCCCGCCTCGGCGACGAGGTGCGCGCCATCGCCGCCGCCGGCGCCGACGTCGTCCACGTGGACGTGATGGACGGCCGCTTCGTGCCGAACATCACCATCGGCCCCGTCGTCGTCGCCGCCGTCCGCAAGGTGACGACGCTGCCGTTGGACGTGCACCTCATGATCGAGGAGCCCGAGCGCTACGTCGACGCCTTCGCCAAGGCGGGCGCCGACACCATCGGCGTCCACGTCGAGGCCTGCCGCCACCTGCACCGCGTCCTGCAGCAAATCCGTCAAGCAGGAAAGCGCGCCAGCGTGACGCTGAACCCGCACACGCCCGTCGAGATGCTGCGCCACGTCCTCCCCGACGTGCAGCAGGTCCTGGTCATGAGCGTGAACCCCGGCTTCGGCGGGCAGAGCTTCATCCCCGAGGCGCTGCCGAAGATCCGCGCGCTCCGCGACGAGATCCGCGCGCGCGGGCTCACCGTCGACATCGAGGTCGACGGCGGCATCAAGGTCGACAACATCGCCGAGGTCGCCGCCGCCGGGGCGAACGTGTTCGTCGCCGGGAGCGCCGTCTTCGAGTCGCCGGACTACGCCGCGACGATCAGCGCTCTCCGCGACAACGCCACCCGCGGCGCGGGTCTCTGACGCGGAGCAGAGCCGGCTCTGCCGGCTCAGGGTTCCAACGACAACTAAAAGTCGCCGAAGAGCTCGGTGATGCGGACGTCGAGCGCGGTGGCGACCTTGAACAGCGACGAGACCGAGGCCGAGGACTCGGCGCGCTCGATCTGCGACAGCAGCGACACCGACAGCTTCGTCCGTCGCGACATCTGCTTGAGCGTGAGCCCGCGGGTCTTGCGCAGCTCGCGGATGTTGCGGCCGATCGTCTGGTGCAGCTCGTCCTCCTTGCGGAGGACGAGGCCCTTCTTGCGGGCGATCCGCTCGATGACCGCGCGGAATTCGTCGACGGAGAACGGCTTCTTGATGTAGGCCGAGACGTCGTGCTCGATGCTGGCCGTCGCCGTCTCGAGGCTGGGATAGCCGGTGAGGATGATGACCGCGATGTCGTTGTCGACCTTGCGGATCTGTTCGAGGAGGTCGATGCCCGAGAGCTTGGGCATCATGAGGTCCACGATGCAGATGTGGAACTCGTCCCCGCGCATCACGTCGACGACCTGCGTCGGGTCGCTGACCGTGACCACACGATACCCGTCGTGACTGAGGAAGTCCTCGAGGTACTCGCAGACGTCTTTGTCGTCGTCGACGACGAGGAGGCTCAGCTGGGACACATCGTCCTCGGGTCCACGGGCCTCGCGGGTGGTGTGTGTGAAGAACCTGGTCGGGGCGAGAGGATTTGAACCTCCGACTTTTCGGTCCCGAACCGAACGCGCTACCAGGCTGCGCTACGCCCCGAATGAAGCGGACCGTTCGTATCGCTCTTGGCATGTGTTGTCAACCGCGAAACGGGTAAGCGGGTGTCGTTTTTCCACGATCGTCCATGATTGGGGGCTGGACCCCCAGCACGTACAGTGGGACAGCGAGAGGTTTCCAATGGTTACGGTCGGCCCCCGAGTTGCAGTCGCCGCCCGCCATGACCTCCCGAACGCCTGCGCTGGTCTCGGCGCTCACACTCGCCGGCTTCGTCGCGTTGGGTGGGGGCTGTCTCTCGCAGCTCATCCCCCTCCACCAGGACTCGACCAACAACACGCTCGACGCGGGCGCCGGCGCCAACCCGACGCCGATCGACACCCCGGACCTCGCCCAGGCTCCGTCGACGACGGATGACCTCGGCGGCGCGCCCGCCGGCGACATGGCCCGCCCAGCGACGGCGCCCGACATGGCGCAGCCGCCGCTCGCGACACAGCCGGCCGATCACCTCGGCGGCGACGTCTGCGCGAATTGCCACAACGGCACGACGGCGCCCAAGTGGACCATCGGCGGGACGCTCTACTCGGCGGCGGTGGGCGGCGCCGGCGTGGGCGGCGCCACCATCGAGATCACCGACGCCAACAACACCGTCGTGAAGATGATCCCGACGGCGACGAACGGGAACTTCTGGACCGACGCCACCATCACCTTCCCCATCAAGGTGCGCGCGATCCGCGGCGCGCAGACCCGCGCGATGCAGGCGACGGTGGCGCAGGCCGACGGGGCGAGCTGCAACAAGAGCGGCTGCCACGACGACATGCAGCGCATCAACGTGCCCTGATCAGCGCGCGGTCAACTGGGACAGTGAACCCGCCCCTGGGGGTGGAGGCCCCGGGTGCAGAGCAGAAAATGCGAGTGATTCCGAGGCTTGAACGCGGCCCGGCCGTTGCACGAGGGGAGGCCCGATGGTCCCGCACCGACGACTGAGCCAGCTCGATCGCATCGCCGCGCAGGCACGCGCGGCCCGGACCGGCGCTGACGACGAGGACGAGGTCACTCGCGTCCCCGTCGAGGATCTCGTCGAGTCCGATGACGACGTGGAGGTGGTGGCGAGCGGCGAGGTGGTGGTCGACTCCGACGAGATCGAGATCTCCGAGGAGCCGGTGTGGCAGGCGAACGACGCCACCGTCGAGACGCCGCTCCCGCGCCAGGCCCACCCGACGGGGCCGGTCATCGTCGCCAAGGGCGCGACCCTCGGCAAGGTCGCGGTCGTGAAGACGCCCGCGAAGGAGGAGCGCAAGGTCGAGACGGTCCCGCGCTTCACCATCGAGCCCTCGGGCCGCATCGGCGTGCGCCACGTCCCCGCGGCGCAGGTCGCGCTCGAGGCCAAGCGCGGCCCCGAGCCCACGTCGCCGTCGCACGCCGCCGCGCGCCGCAAGGTCACCGACGCCACGCGCGAGACCCCCGCCCTCGAGCAGGACGCGAAACCCTCGGATGGGTTCCGCGCCTCCCGACGAGCTTCGCTCGTCGATGCCGACCACGACATGACGCGCGTCGATCTCGACTCGCCGGGCGTGAAGCGGCAGTTCCCCGGCCCGCAGATCGCGCGCCCCGTCGCGTCCTTCCCCTCTGTCGACGAGGACACGAACGAGCACGAGCACGCGCACGCACACGACGCCTTCGACGAGGCGGCCACGCGCGCCGACGTCCCGGCGCTGCCGAAGCGCTCGCCGACGCAGGCGACCGCCCCCGCCCCGGCGATCCCCGCCGCCAAGGACAAGTCGGTCATCAGCCGCGTCGTCCACTCCGTCGTCACCGCCGTCCCGAAGGCGATCAAGAAGGCGATGGACGCGACGGGCCTGCACAAGGTCCACCCCGAGGCGCAGCCGAAGGAGCCGACCACCGCCGCGCGCCCCGCGCCGCAGTCGATCAATCAGCGCGACTGGAAGGAGCTCCGCACCACCGCGATCTTCGACGGGCTCCCCAACGAAGCGCTGCGCGACGCGCTGCTCACCGGCGAGCTGCGCGTCCTCCGCCTCGGGCGCGATCGCCTCGTCCCGCTCGACGGCGCCATCGGCGTCATCCGCGCGGGCCAGGTCGCCGTCGGCAGCTTCGGCGCCGACGTGCTCGCCGAGGAGCGCAAGGCCGAGGACGCCCTCCGCGCCGCCGAGGCCGCCGCCGAGAAGGCCGGCGACAAGTCGAAGGCCGAGAAGGCGCACAAGCGCGAGCGCAAGCGCCGCACCGACGTGGGCGCGCTCATCCAGCTCGCCGATCGCAACATCGCCTACTTCGAGGAGGGCGACGTCGTCGAGACGCGCGTCGGCGCCGAGCGCCACGCCTCGATCGCCTGCTACACGACCACGCCAGCGACGGTGTACGTGGTCGGCCGCTCGCGCGCCGATCTCTGGAAGCGCATCTACCCGTTCATGTCGGACCGCTTCCGCCGCGCCGCCGCGACGACGCGCGCGCGCCTCGAGGCCACCGACGGCGGCAAGGCGCTCGTCGCCGACTTCTTCATCCGCCACGGCCTCTCGGTCTCGATGACCCTGCGCGTCCGCAAGATCGACTCCTGCATCGAGTGCGGCGCCTGCGAGCAGGCGTGCGAGGATCGCTACGGGGCCAAGCGCCTCAGCCTCAACGGCCGCATCCTCGGCGGGCTCGACTTCGTCGACGCGTGCCACACCTGCACCGATCAGCGCTGCGTCGATCCCTGCAACTTCGACGCGATCTCCTTCGACGCCAATCGCAAGGAGGTCCTCATCAACGAGGCCAACTGCACCGGCTGCACGCTGTGCGCGGTGAACTGCCCCTACGACGCGATCGAGATGTACGAGCTCGATCACAAGCCGCAGCTGAAGCTCCGCCTGCAGAAGGCCGGGTCGCTGGCCTTCGGCGACGGCGCCGGCCGCAAGGCGCGCCTCCGTCGCATCGCGCAGAAGTGCGACCACTGCGCCTTCTACAACGACCAGGCCTGCGTCTCGGCCTGCCCGACGGGCGCGCTCATCGAGGTGCTCCCCTCCGACGTCGTCTCGCAGCTCCCCGCCGAGGCGCGCGCCTCCGCCAAGGCCGGCCACGATCGCACGACGACGATCCACGTCGGGCAGCTCAACACCACCGAGGCCTTCACCCGCGGCCTCGAGAAGCTCCCCGAGCTCGGCCGCGCGCGCGCCAAGCGCACCAAGATCCTCATCGGGATGTGGTGGACGCTCGGCATCCTCTCGGTGCTGCTCGGCACCGCGGAGATCGTCCTCCGCAAGCTCCTCCCCGAGTGGTCGGCGGCCTTCTTCATCGCCACCCGCGTCGAGGGCATCGAGCCGGAATTGGCGCTTGACAAGATCGACTTCCGCCCCGGCTGCGAGCTGGCCGTCAACTTCGGCTACGTCGGCACCTTCGTGATGATCTCGGGGCTGGTCTACGTCTGGCGGCGCCGCCTCGGCTTCATGAAGAACTGGGGCTCGCTCCGCGCCTGGTTCGACTGGCACGTGATGACCGGCGTCGTCGGGCCGGCCTTCATCCTCATGCACTCGGCGGCGAAGCTCGACAACTGGGTCTCGCTCGCCTTCTGGTCGATGATCGGCACCGTCGTGAGCGGCATCCTCGGCCGCTATTTGTCGACGGAGGTCCCCGAGCGCGCCTCGACGGCGATGGTGGAGACGCTGGAGGTCGATAAAGAGCTCGCGGCGCTCCGCGAGGCGCACCCCGGCGTGCGCGTCGCCGACGGCTGGTTCGAGGGCTATCGCCGCCGCGTGGCGCAGTTCGAGCGGCGCCTCATCGGGTCGACGAAGGGCAACCACAAGAAGCGCAAGGCCCCGACGCTGTGGGGCTCGGTGGTGACCTTCTTCTGGTACCTGAAGGACGACCTCGGGCGCGGCTCGCGTCGACGGGCGCTCATGAAGGCGCTGAAGGCGGCGGTGCAGGGGCGCGGCTCGCGCAAGGTGCGCAAGCAGGCGGCCCGCCTCGCCGAGCGCCTCGCGCTGCTCGAGCGCCGTCGCGTGCTCCTGCCGCGCCTCGAGCCGATGTTCACCCACTGGAAGGCGATCCACGTGCCGATGTCGGTCATCCTCACGATCGTCGCCGGCATTCATATCGCCTTGGCACTGAAGTCATAATCGGCGACGATAGCGCGGTGCTCCGCCTCGTTCGCGCGATCGCTGTGGTGGTGGCGGTCGCCCTTCCGAAGCTTGCTCTCGCGGACTTCTTCTCGACGAGCCCCGGCCCGCTCACGCAGGCCCACTCTTCGCTAGACAACAAAGAGAAGTGCGCGGAGTGCCACGTCGGCACGCGCGAGCTCACCAACGAGAAGTGCCTCGCCTGCCACAAGCCCATCAACGAGCGTCAGCTCGACAAGAAGGGGCTGCACGCCACGCCGAAGGCGATGGGCAAGCCCTGCCAGCTCTGCCACACCGAGCACAAGGGGCGCGGCAAGGACATCATGGGCTTCGCCGCCTTCGGCGGGCGCGACAAGTTCGACCACTCGATCACTGGATTCGTGCTTGACGGGAAACACGCCGACGTCAAGTGCAACGAATGTCACAAGCAGAAGACGCAGTCGGGGACGCAGACCTTCCTGAAGGCGAACCCGGCCTGCGCCTCGTGCCACCAGATCCCGCACGGCGAGGTGCGCGAGCCGCTCCGTCGCTGCGAGCGCTGCCACGACGCCAAGAGCTGGCGCGCCCTCGCGCGCATGGAGTTCGATCACGATCGCGACACGCGCTATCCGCTCGAGAAGAAGCACGACGGCGTCGCCTGCGAGCAGTGCCACGCCAAGCGCGGCGGGGGCGCGTCGCAGCCGCCGTCGATCAAGTCGCTGAAGAGCGATCCGCCGGCGAAGACCGCCGCGGGCGCGCGCAAGCTGACCTTCCGCTGGCCGCAGTGGTCGTTCGACTGCATGCCCTGCCACGAGAACGTCCACGGCGAGTCGCTGTTCGGGCAGAAGAAGTGCAATTTGTGTCACTCGGCGAAGGTCGAGTTCACCCGCACCAGCTTCGACCACAACCGCCGCACGCGCTTCCCGCTCGACGGGGTGCACGCCGATCCGAAGAAGGCGCCCTGCCAGGCGTGCCACAAGAAGGACGATCGCAAGAAGCCCGAGCGCGCCTGCGAGACCTGCCACCCCGACGTCCACAAGGATCGCTTCGACAAGGTCTCGAACCGCGACTGCGGGGTGTGCCACACCGCGAACAACTTCACGACGGACATCCGCTTCGATCACGGCGCGCGGACCAAGTTCCCGCTGACGGGCGCGCACCAGCACGCCGACTGCCGCGCCTGCCACCGCGGCAAGGGGCCGACCGACTACGAGCACGTCGACAACCTGATCGAGAAGATCGCCGGGACGAAGCGCACGCAGGTGGCCTGCATGGGCTGCCACAAGCACGAGAACGTGCACCAGAAGCAGTACACGAACGATCGCTGCCTCGAGTGCCACAAGATGGCCGGCGTCGTCGAGACCAAGCCGCGCGCGATCAACGAGTTCCACGGGCCGCAGTCGAAGTTCCCGCTCACCGAGGGGCACCGCGGCGTCGAGTGCGTGAAGTGCCACCCGAATAACGTGTTTACAAAAACTCCGCTGCAGTGCGGGCCGGCCTGCCACCCCGACGAGCTGCACAAGGGCACGCTCGGCAACGACTGCCTGAAGTGCCACACCGGCGGCAAGTGGGAGGCGCGGCTCTTCGATCACGACCGCGACACGAAGTGGCCGCTCGTCGGCAACCACAAGGACGTCCTGTGCGAGGGGTGCCACGCGCGGCGCGACTTCGCCAACAATCGCGGCAAGGGCGTCCGCTGCATCAACTGCCACCAGAAGGACGACGTCCACGGCGGCAAGCTCGGGCGCGACTGCGAGAAGTGCCACGAGCCGACGGGGAAGATCCTCTTCGACCACAACGATCCGGCGCGCAGCGACTGGCCGCTCAAGGGCAAGCACGACGGCGTGCGCTGCGCCGATTGCCATAAATCGATTCAGTTCAAACCGACGAATCGCGATTGCGGCGGCTGCCACCCCGAGCCGGGCGTGCACAAGGGGCAGCTCGGGACGCTCTGCCAGAGCTGCCACGAGGAGCAGGGCTGGGCCTTCATCCACACCGCGCACGACGTCCCGACGCCGCGCTTCGGCGGCGCGCACGATCAGGTGGCCTGCGTGAAGTGCCACCAGGGCGGGCGGCTCCTCGCGGGGACGGCGAAGCTGTGCATCACCTGCCATCGCCAGGACGACGTCCACCACAACGTCCTCGGGCCGAACTGCGGCGAGTGCCACACGCAGCGGACCTGGGCGGGCGCGCGCTTCGAGCACTCGCGCGTGGGCTGCGACCTCATCGGCGTCCACCGCCTGCAGCCCTGCGTCTCGTGCCACGTCGGCGGGAACTTCCTGGCGCTGGCGACGAACTGCGTGGCCTGCCACAAGAAGGACGCCATCGCCGGCCAGGCGAACCCGTCGGCGCCGGCGGGCCACGCCAGCTTCCCGACGTGCGCGAACTGCCACAACCCGAACTACTTCCGGCCGGCGCAGGGGATGAACGCCGCCAACAAGGAGTCGGTGTGTCGGTGAGGCGCGCGCGCGTGGGCGTGATCGCCGTCGCGCTCGTCGCGGCGGCGGCGGGGGCGGCGCGCGCGCAGGACCTCCGCGATCGCTTCAACGCCAAGCTGTCGCTGACCGGCCTCTACGTCGGTGAGCACCAGGACCTCACCAACCGCGCGCTCAATGAGGCGAGCTCGACGCTGTCGCTCGGCTGGGGCGATCTGCGCGCGATCCTCGACGCGCGGCGGCTGCCCGGGAAGTTCGATCTGCACGTCGACGCGCGCCTGCGGGCGACGGGCGACTTCGATCGCGAGCGCGCCTACGAGGGCGCCTCGCAGGTCTCGGCGCGCGGCTATCTCGGCGGGCGCGAATATGACCTGCGCGAGCTCTACGCGATTCGCCGCGGGGAGAGCGTCGATTTCTCGTTCGGCCGCATGTACGTGGTCGAGGCCGACGGGATCAAGATCGACGGGCTGCGCCTCGTCGGGCGCTTCGGCAAGCGCCACTGGGAGGCGGGGGCCTTCGCCGGCGGATATCCGAATCCCTATTCGCGATCATTGACCACCGATTATCAGGGCGGAAAGGGATATTACGGCGCGCAGATCGCCGGCGGCGCGACCATCGCCTACACCTACGATCGCTACTGGGGATCGCTGGCCGCCGTCGGCAGCTACCTCGGCGGGAACGACGATCGCGGGCCGCTCAACGTGATGACGCCGACGGGGCGCGTGGCGGTCGAGGGGACGCGCTCGTTCCTGGTGTGGAACGGCTTCGAGCGCTTCACCTCGTGGCTCGACATCTACCACTCGCTGGTGCTCGACGTGGCGGGCGCGGCGGGCGTGCAGCTCACGCGGCTCGACGCCTACGCGACGGTGCGCGCGGGGCGCTTCGTGACCCTCCGCGCCGGGTACGATCACCTGGCGCCGATCGCCATCGAGATGCAGCTGCTCGCGCTGCTCGCGTCGCGCGACACCTTCGTCGCCAGCACCGTCGAGAACAACCTCATCGTGCAGCGGACGGCGCGCGACTCGGGGCGGCTCGAGCTGGCGGTGGCCTGGGAGCGGCTGCGCGTCTTCGGCGAGGGGCGCGTGCGCTATCGGTCGCTCGTCGGCGCGACGGAGCAGCCGCAGCTGGTGCGGCCGAACGGCGACGTGATCGGGCCGCAGCTCGGGTGGGACGCGACGTTGGGGATTCGCGACGGCGGCTCGCTCCGGGGCGTGCGCCTCGGGCTCTCGTACATCTACCTCGACGACTATCGGGCGACGAGCCACGTGCTGCAGTTCGAGCTCGGGCGCAGCTTCCTCGACGAGCGGCTCACGTTCGACCTCAACTTCCTCTACGCCAAGACGCGCGACAAGGGCATCTCCACCATGCCCTGCAACATCTTCACGTCGCCGCTCGACCTGAACTGCTACGGCATGCGCGACGGCGCGAGCTACGAGACCGCGCTCACCATCACCGGGCAGCCGGGGCGACGCTGGTTCCTCCTCGGCGACTATCGGCTGGTCATCAACCAGAGCGAGATCGCGGGCGGCGGGATGGTGCAGCCGCGGCCGCTGCTCTTCACGCACGTGCTCCTCTTGCGCCTCGAGGCACGCTTCTAGGGTGAACGCGAGCCTCGAGGCGATCGTCCGGCTCTTCGTGCGCAAGGAGAAGCAGGAGCGGATCCTGTTCCTGGCGTCGAAGCCGCGGCGACGGTCCGAGCTCCTGAGTGATCTCCTGCACGATACGCGCAGCCTCGATCTGGCGGTGGCCTCGCGCATCACCGCGACGGCGGCCGACGTGGCGGCGGTGGCGCAGCGGCTCGGCGGCGCGGGCGAGCGCGCCTACTGCGCCTCGGACATCGTGGACGTCGACGATCGCGAGCTCACCGTCGGCGAGGCGCTGCGCCTGGTGATCGGGCGCGAGCGCGACTCGATCGTCTTCTGCCCGCGCACGCGCGTCGCCTTCTACGAGAACCACGAGGGCGAGCAGCTCGTGCTCATGCGTCCCGAGCGCTTCTGAGCGGTTGCCCGCTCGACCGGCTGTAGGCGCGGGTGCGCGTCGCGGTTTTGAATGACTGTCGACGGTGGACGCATCATAATGGGACAGTCGGAGGTTTCTTATGGCTTACCGTGGGCAGCGACCTCAGGCGGAGCGCGCGTGCGGGCGGCACGCGGCGGCGGAGGCGGTCTCCGCGTGCGTCGGGTGCGGGGCGGCGCTCTGCGATCCCTGCCAGGTGTTCGACGGGCCCGAGCCCTCGTGCCGCGACTGCGCGGCGGCGCGGCGCGGGCGTCGTCGACGGGCGCGGGTGATCGCGCTCGGCGCGGCGGGGGCGGCGCTGCTCTTCGCCGTCGTCGCCATCCGCGTCACGCACTGGCAGTACTCGCAGGCCTACGCCGCGCGCGTCGCCGAGCTGGCCGGCGCCATCGAGCAGGCGCCCTGCGACGAGGCGCTGCAGCTCGAGCTGGTGCGCGCGCTCGAGTCGTCGCACGACCGCGACGGGGAGCGCGCGGCGTGGCGCGCCTACACCGGCCGCTGCGGCGTCGGGCTCTGGCGGCGCGTCACTGGGCGGCTGAAGGCGCCCGAGTAGCCGTCGCGGCCGCGGCGGGGCGGCCGGCCATCTCCTCGAAGAAGGCGCACAGCTCGTCGTGGCGCGCGCGCGCGTCGGCGCGACCGAGCTCGATGAGCTGATCGGCGAACTCGCCGTCGAAGAGCAGGTAGCTGAGGAGGTCGGCGTCGAGCGTCCCCTCGGCGAGGCGGCGCATCACGCTGCCGAGGATGCCGTGGACGCGGCGCTTGAAGTCGGGCGAGCGCGCGAACTCCGTCGCCATGCGGCCGATGTCGGCGGAGGCGCGGATGAGCACCGTCGCCAGCGGGCGCGTGCGCAGCGTCCCCTTCGTGTCGGTGTCGGGGTTGGTGGCGTCCTTGGCCAGCTCCTCGTTGATGGCGTCGACGAAGCCGGGGCCGTAGCGACGGCAGCCGGCGTTGAGGAGCGCGTTGATGCGCTCGAGGCGATCGATGTCGTTGTCGATGCGGTCGAGGAGCAGCGCGTTCAGCGCCTTGCCGAGGAGGAAGAGCGGGCCGGGGAAGGCCTGCTCGCGCGCGTGCACCTCGCTCGTCGACGGGGCCGGCTGATCGATGACGCGCGGCGAGACGACGATGAGGCCGTCGGCGCCGAGGCGGCGCGCCGGCGACAGCGGCACGTTCTGGCGCAGGCCGCCGTCGCAGTAGAAGTCGCCGCCGATGCGCACCGCCGGGAAGAGGAAGGGGATGGCGGCGGAGGCGAGCGCGTGCTCCTCGCGGATGGCGACGGGGCGGGCGACGATCGTCGGGTCGCGGCCCCAGTGCGGGAGGGGATCGCGTGACTCGACGAAGACGACGGTGCGGCCCGAGCCGACGTGCGTCGTCGAGACGGTGAGGCCGAAGAGGTCGCCGGCGGCGATGCGCTCGTCGATGCGCGGGAAGGGGCAGGCGCGGGCGATGAGACGCTCGAGGCCGCCGGCGTCGAGGATGCCGCCGCGGCGGCGGGCGTCGTCGTCGACGGAGGGCGTGCGGCCGAAGAGGCTGCGGGTGAAGTCCCAGATCGAGCGCGGGTCGGGGTGGACCAGGTCGCTCATCTTGAGGTTCAGCCAGATCTCGCGCAGGCGCGCGGCGCGGCCGCGGCGATCGTCGGAGAAGGCGGCGAGGAAGCAGGAGTTGAGCGCGCCGACGGAGGTGCCGCAGAGGATGTCGAGCGGCACGTCTCGGCCCAGCGACTGCGCGACGTCCTCGACGATGTGCTGGACGACCCCGACCTCGTACGCGCCGCGCGCGGCGCCTCCGGCGAGGACCAGCGCGACGCGCGATGGCCCGCTCGGCGGACACACGATCTGCATCAGTCCAGTGTAGGCCATGCGCCGCCCAATCGGCGGTGAGCTACGCCCGTTGGACGGAGCGGGAGAGTGGAGCCCACGAGAGATCGCGTGCTTGGAGGTGGCACGCCAGCAGCAGTGCCGGGCGTCTCGGAGGCCACGACCATGAAGCTGCACCCGATCTCGCTGGTTCTTTTCGCCGCCATCTCCTTTGCCGCCGGCTGCAGTGAGGCGCCGTCTCACGCGGCGACGAGCACGATCACCGTCGAGACGCTCAAGAGCCTGCCGGCCTGCGACGCGGACCGTGAGGGACAGGTCGCGTACGTCGCGGCGAGCAAGGAGCTGCTGGCCTGCGTGAGCGGCGAGTGGGTTTCGGTCCCGCGCGCGGGCGGCTGCGACGCGACCAATTGGCACGCCTTCGCGCCCGACCTCTATCGCTGCAACCTCGCGGGCGCCGACCTCCACGGAGAGCTGTTCTACGGCGCGAACTTCTACGAGGCGGACCTGACCGGCGCGAGCCTCGTCGGTGCGACCCTGAACTACGCCAACTTCACCGGCGCCACCCTGTTCAAGGCGGACTTCAACAAGGCGAGCCTCTCGGACGCGGACCTCGGCGAAGCGAGGATCGAGGGCGCCAACTTCGGCGACGCGAACCTGGATCGCGCGACCCTGCCCGGAGCGCAGCTCGCCGCCGCGACCCTCGTCGGGGCGTCGATGAAGGGCGTGGTCCTGCGGGGGATCGACTTCCGCGGCGTCGACTTCAGGCGCGTGGACCTCTCCGGCTCGGATCTCTCCGGCTCGGCGTTTCAGGACTCCACACTGAAGAGCGCGAACCTCAGCGGCACCATCCTCTCGGACACGTTCTTCGCCTACACCGATCTGTCGGGAGCCAACCTGTCGCAGGCCCGCTTCGCCTCACACGGGGCGCTCCCGTCGGCAGGGTTTCTCTATTGCACCGCGCGCAGCATCAATCTCGGCCGCGCGACGCTCTCGGGCGTGGCGCTCTACGACAGCGACTTCCTGGGCGCGAATTTCGCCGGGGCCGATCTGTCGAACGCCTCCATCTCGCGGACCGTCCTCGCCTGGGCCAACCTGAGCGGCGCGAACCTCCGCGGCGCGGTCGGCCTCTCCGACCTCCGCGGCGCGAACCTGACGAGCGCCAACCTCGTCGGGGCGTTTGGGCGCTGCACCGACTTCTCCGGCGCGAACCTGTCGCGAATCGTCACCTTCGACGGTGTGACCGAGGCGAGCTTCCCCGGCGCGGTCACCACCGCGATGACCACGTGCAGCGACGGCAGCGCCGGTCCCTGCGCCTTGCCCGCGGCCTCCTTCGCCACCTGCCCGTGAGCGCAGGGATCGCGAGCCGACTACAGGACGAGGATGGTGACGCCGTCGCCGCCCTCGTCGGGCTGGCCGGGGCGCAGCTCGGCGATGCCCGGGTAGCGGCGGAAGTGCTCGCGCACGCGGTCGCGCAGGGCGCCCGTCCCATGGCCGTGGACGATGAGCACGCCGTCGGTGCCGGCCCGCATCGCGTCGTCGAGGAACTTCTCCGCCAACGCGAGCGCCGTGTCGACGCGCTCGCCGCGCACGTCGAGCTCGGGGTAGGAGCCGCGCGCCTTCGGCATCTTCGGCCCGGCGTCGTCGAACCCCGAGTGGCCGCGCCGCGCGCGCGCCGACTGCGGCGACGGCGGCGCGTCGACGAGGCGCACCTCGTCGAGGGCGACCGTCACCTTGAGCGGCCCCGCCTGCACCGCGACCTTGTCGCCCTTCGGCGGCGTGACGACGGTGGCGCGCCCGCCGAGGCGCTTCACCCACACCTCGACGCCCGCCTTCAGCGCGGCCGCATCGGCGGGGCGCCCCGGCGGCGGCTCGGGCTTGGGCGCCGCCTCGTGGACCGCCTTGGCCGCCTCGTCGATCTCGCGCTTCATCACCGACACCTCCGCCGGGGTCACCTTGTCGCCGGTGCGCCGCAGCACCGCGCGCGTGCGGTCGAGCTCCATCCGCGCCTTGCGCAGCGTGTCCATCGCGTCGTCGTGGGCGCCCTTGCGCGCCGCCTCGAGCCGCTCCTTCGCCTGCTCGAGCTTGCGCTCGGCCTCGGCGGCGAGCTCCTCGGCGCGCTCGCGCTCGGCGACGACGTCGGCGCGCTCGCGCTCGAGCCGCCGCCGCTCCGCCTCGATGAGCAGCAGCAGGCTCTCGAGCTGCGTGCGCTCGCCGGCCAGCGTCGTCGCCCGCGCGCACACCGCCTCGACCATCCCGAGGCGCCGCGCGACCACGATGGCGCCCGACGCGCCCGGCACGCCGAGGTGCAGCTGGTAGGTCGGCGCCAGCTTGTCGACGTCGAACCCCACCGACGCGTTCACGAAGCGCGCGTCGCTGGCCGCCAGCGCCTTCAGCCGATCGTAGTGCGTGGTCACGATCACCGTCGCGCCGCGCGCCACCAGCGCCTCGAGCACCGCCTGCGCCAGCGCCGCGCCCTGATCGGGATCGGTCCCCACCGCGACCTCGTCGAGCAGCACCAAGAGCGACGGCGACGCCGCGGCGAGGAACTCCCCGAGGTGCATCACGTGCGCCGAGAAGGTCGAGAGGTTGCGCTCGAGGCTCTGATCGTCGCCGACGTCGGTGAGGACGGCGTCGAACAGCGGCACCTTCGACCCCTCCTGCGCCGCGACGTGCAGCCCCGCCGTCGCCATCAGCACCGCGAGGCCGGCGGTCTTCAGCGCCACCGTCTTGCCGCCGGCGTTGGGCCCCGAGACGACCAGCGCCTTGCCCGCGGTGAGCACGATGTCGTTCGGCACGCACGTCCGCCCCGACAGCACCATGAGCGGGTGGCGCGCGCGTCGCAGGTCGATCACCGGCGCGCCCTCGGCCAGCGCGCTCGCGGTGCGATTCTTGTCAATCACGAACAGCTCGGGCGGCGCGGCGCGCAGGTCGGCCGACAGCCGCCCCGACGCGTCGAGGAGGTCGAGCACCGCCAGGATCTCCAGATTGGCGGTGATGCGCGGGAGCGCGTCCTCGACGAGGCGCGAGAGCTCGGCCAGGATGCGCCGCTCCTCCTCGGCGACCTCGAGCTCGGCGAGCTTGAGGCGGTTGTTGAGATCGACGATCTCCTCCGGCTCGACGAAGACCGTCTGGCCCGACTGCGACGTGCCGTGGACGATGCCGCGCACCTTGGCGCGCGCGTCGACGCGGATGGGGATGACATAGCGGTCCTCGCGCTGGGTGGCGAAGCGATCCTGGAGGTGCGGGGCGATGTGCGTCTTGTCGAGGAGGGCGCCGAGGGTCTTCTCGAGCTCCTCGCGCACGGCGAGCGCGCGACGGCGGAGGCTGGCCAGCGCCGGCGACGCGCGATCGGAGAGGCGCGGCCGCGAGAGCGCGTCGGGTCCCGTGTCGGGGCTGGCCGGCTCGACGCCGCCGCCCTCGAAGGCGTCCTCGATCGGCTCCCAGACCTCGACGAGCTCGTCGATGAGGGCGGCGCGCCCGACGAGCCGCGGCGCCCGCGAGGAGCGCGCGGTCAGGTGGCGCCGCACCTCCGCCGCCGACGACAGCGTCGAGGCGACGTCGCGCAGCGCCTGCGGATCGAGCGCACCCGACTTGCCCGCGCGGCGCAGCGCCTCGTCGATGTCGCGCACGCCATCGAGCGGGAGCCCCTCGCCGACGTCGCGCAGCGCCCGCGCCTCGGTCACCTCTTCGTGGCGCGCGCGCAGCGCGTCGGGGTCGGCGATCGCGGTCAGCGCGCGGCACAGCCGCTGACCACGCGCCGTGCGGGCGCGGTCGGCCAGGTGCTGGAGGAGCTGATCCCAGCCGAGGTCGGCTCGGGTCTTTGGAGGCGGGGCTGCTACGTCGCGCATGAAGCGGCGAACATTAATCACGCTCGCCGAGAGCGGCAACCCGTCGGGCGTCAGTCGCGCGCGCGGCGACGGAGCAGCCAGGCGACGCGGTCGTACGAGAGCGCGTAGTGCACGACGGCGACGGCGCCGAAGGCGAGCCCCCAGGCGGCGCGCTCCCGGACGATCGCGGCGGTCGCCCCGCCGAAGAGCGCCCCCTCGACGAGCAGGCGTACGGCCCCCGGCACCGGGACGGGCGCGCGGTCCGAGCGGCTCGGATCGCCCGGCACCGCGAACAGCCCCCACGCGGTCGCGGCGACGAGCGGCACGGCGACGGCGAGGAGATACCGCCACGGCCCGTCGACGGCGCTCCAGCCCCAGCGCCCGATGGCGACGAGCGCCGCGAGCTCGAGCGCGAAGCGCAGCGCGAGGTTCAGCGGGTGGGCGCCCAGGTCAGTGCTTTTTCTTTTTGGCGGCGGCGGCCGCGGCGGCGGCGGCGCGCTTGACGGCGGCGTTGGCGGCGAGGAGGCCCTTGCGAGCGCGCTTGTCGCTCGGCTTGCCGTCGAGGATGCGCTGGTACTCGTCGGCGGCCTGCTCCGGCTGCCCCTTGGCGAGGTAGATCTCGGCGAGGAGGACGCGCGTCGGCGTGTCGTCGGGCGTGAGCTCGAGCGCGGCGGTCACGTCGGCGAGCGCGCCGGCGACCTTCTTTTTCGCGAGCCGCTGCTCGGCGCGCAGGCGGAGCGCCCGCGCGTAGTTGGTCTTCGCCTTGGCGTCCTCGGGCTTGAGCGCGAGCAGCCCCTCGAGCTGCGTGACGGCGAGGTCGAGCTGGTTCTTCTTCTGCGCCAGCGCCGCGCGCTTCTGCAGCCCAGCGATGGTCTTGTCGCGGAGGGCGATCGCGTCCTTGTTGCCCGGATCGGCGTGCTCGATGCGCTCGAGCAGCTCCTTCAGGTTGTCGCCGGGCGGCGCGACGATGCGCCCGCCACCCGCCGCGCTCTTCGCCCACTCGAGGAGGTGCTCGACGTTCGCCGCGCCCGGCGCCTCCCCCGACGGCGCAGGCGACGGCGTCGGCGCCACGGTCGGCGTCGCCCCCGTGCCCGAGCCCGAGCCCGTGCCCGTGCCCGAAGGCTCCGTCGGCGCGGTCGTCGGCGCGGTCGTCGGCGTCGGCGCCACCGGATCGATCACCGGCTCCGTCTTCGCCACCGCCGTTGGCTCCCCGCCCTTCGGCGGATCCCCCGCAGCGACGGTCTCCCCGCCAATCCCGAACCGCTTCCACGCCTGCGTCTGCCACGCCCACACGCCGCCCGCGCCGAGCCCGAGCACCACCACCGCCGCCGCGATCATCCCGCCGCGCCCACGCTTCCCCGGCTGCGCCGCCGACGGCCCCGTCGCCGCCAGAGACGGCGCCTTCGGCGCCGCGACGCGCACCTGCCCGTCGTCGCTCGCCTCGAGCGGCTGCGCCCCCGTCTGGTTCCCGACCGCCGGCCGCGCCCCCGTCGTCCCCGTCGAGACATCGGCGGGCGTGAAGAGCGCGGGCCCGGTCGGCCGCTTCACCGTCGGCGCGCGCCCCGTCTCGTCGGAGCCTGACGCCCCGGCGCCGCCCGCCGCGACCGTCACCTGCGACGACCAGTGCACGGGCGAGCTCGGGTCGGACTCGGCCGGCGGCGCCTTCAGCCCCAGCACCGCCGCCACCGCCGAGCCGCGCCCCTTCAGACTTTTTGTCAACTCGTATTCCAACGCGCCCATCGTCTGCGGGCGATCGTCGGGGTTGCGCTCGAGGCAGCGCATCACCACCTGCTCGAGCGCCTCGGGCACGTTCGGGTTGACCTCGCGCACCGGGCGCGGCTTCTCGTTCGCCTTCTTCGACAGGACCTCCATGATGTTGGCCCCGGCGTGAGGCGGATCGCCGGTCAGCATCTCGTAGAGGATCGCGCCGACCGAGTAGATGTCGACGCGCCCGTCGATGGCTTTGCCCGCCGCCTGCTCCGGCGCCATGTACTCGGGCGTCCCCATCGCGATCCCCGGCGTCGTGAGCCGCCGCGGATGGTTCTGGTTGCCCATGTCCTGCTTGGCGATGCCGAAGTCGAGCACCTTCACGAAGTCGGCGTTGCCGTCGCGCGAGCAGAGGAAGATGTTCTCGGGCTTGAGGTCGCGGTGGATGATCCCCGCCGCGTGCGCCGCCGAGAGCGCGCGGCAGATCTGCGTGCCGATGTGCACCGTGCGGTCGGGCGCCACCCGCCGCTCGTGCCGCAGCACCTCGCCGAGATCGAGCCCGTCGAGGAGCTCCATCACGAAGTAGACGTCGCCGTTGTCGGTCGTCCCCGAGTCGGTGACGTCGATGATGTTGGGGTGGCCGACCTTCGACGCCGCGCGCGCCTCGCGACGGAAGCGCGCGACCAGATCCGCCTGCCGCGAGTACTGCGGGTGCAAGACCTTGAGCGCGACGCGCTTGCCGATGTCGACGTGCTCGGCGGTGTAGACGGCGCCCATGCCGCCCGTGCCGAGGAGGCGCTCCACCTGGTAGCGCCCGTCGATGAGCTCGCCGACGAGGTTGGCCAGCTCCGGCTCGACGTCGGGATCGAGCTCCTCGACCTCCGGCTCGGCCGCCGCCGCCGCGCGCGAGGCGGCGCCGGGGCGCACCGCGGTGCCTGCCACCGACGGGCCACGCGGCGGGCGCATCATCGTGAGGTCGTCGTCGCCGTGCTCGTCGCGCTTGGCGGCGGCGTCGCGCGCGATCTTCGCGCGCAGCTGCGCCTCCTGCGCGGCGCCTTTTGTGTCTAGCGCTTTCCCCGAGGAGGCGGCGGCGCCCATCGCGCTCATCGGCTTGGTCGGCCCGACGGCGCGCGGGGCCGGCCGCGCGGGCGGCGGCAGCGCCGAGGGCGGCGCCGTCGCCGGGCGGCGCGGCGCGGGTGGCGCGAGCAGCGCATCCTCGATCGGCGCCGAGGGATCGGTGTTGGTCCGGTTGCGCGAGGGCTGCGCGATCGGCGCGCTCACCGAGAGCTCGGTGGAGTCCTCGATCGACAGCGAGGCCGACAGCGACGAGGACGACGCGCCCGACGACCCGGGCGGCGCGGCCGGCGGCGGCGTGAGGACGTTCTCCGGCGGCGTCGGGCGCGCGGGGCGGCGCTCGGCGCGCAGGCGCGGGAGCTCGACGGAGAGCAGCCGGTCGCGCTCGGCCTGCTCCTTCTTGATGTCGTCGTTGAAGAGATCGCGCAGGAACGACGAGAGGCGCGACCCGTCGGTGCCAGGGGCCACGCGCGCCAGCTCGTCGGCGATCGCCTGACGGAACTCGCCCGCGCTCTTGAAGCGCTGGTTGCGGTCCGTCGCCAGCGCCTTCAGCACGACCTGATCGATCGACCCCGGCAGCCCGCGCGTGATCGACGACGGCGGATCGATGCGCGGGTGGCGCGCGCGCTCGAGGTTCTTCACCGCGTCGTCGGTGGTGTCGTGGAGCGGCCGCCCGGTGAGCAGCTCCCAGAGGATGATCCCCGTCGCGTAGATGTCGGTGCGCGGATCGGCCTGCTCGCCGCGCGCCTGCTCGGGCGCCAGGTAGGCGACGCGGCCATAGACGATGCCCGGCGCGGTGCGCTCGTTCTTCAGCGTCGAGCGCGCGAGGCCGAAGTCGGTGAGCTTCACCTCGCCGTGCCACGAGAGCAGCACGTTCGGCGGAGCGATGTCGCGATGGACGAGGTTGAGGCCGCCGTAGCCGTGTGCGTACTCGAGGCCGCGCGCCACCTCGCGCACGACGTAGAGCGCCACGTCGAGCGGGATGCGCGAGCGGCGCTCGGCGGTGCGGTTCCAGACCGCGCGCAGGTCGCGCCCCTCGATGAGCTCCATCGCGATGTAGAGCTCGTCCTCGACGCGGCCGCAGTCGAAGACCTGCACGAGGTTGGTGTGGTTGAGGCGGACGGCGACGCGCGCCTCGTCGAGGAGGCGCGCGGTGAGGCCCGGCGAGTCGCGGTCCTCGGGGACCTTCTTGACGATGCACAGCTTCTCGGCGCCGCCCAGCTCGCCCGAGGCGGCGATGAACAGCTCCCCCATGCCGCCGCGCGCAAAGGGGCGCAGCAAGACGTATTTGCCGAAGAGGCGAGGGAATCGGGCGCTGCTCACCAGGGCACGCGAACCATGAGCCAACAGGGCTCACAGACCTGAAATCATATCACGCGCGGGGCGCCTCGCCGACGATACTTGTGTCAGCTCCCTGACAGCGGTTGCGGGCTAGAGGTCGAGCTCGTAGATCTCGTTCTTCGGCACGCCCGGCGAGGCCCAGTACCAGACGTCGACCTTGTAGTGGCCCGGCGGGACGTCGACGCCGGTGTGGGTGAGGAAGGTGGCGACGGCGTTCTGCTCGCCGGGGCCGAGCGGGCGCAGATCGCCGTTCATGATCCACTGGCCGTCGCGCGCGATCGAGTAGGTGCCGCGCACCGTGGTGGTCGTGCCGTCGCTGTTGTAGACGAAGGGGTCCTCGAGCTCGATGCGCTTCAGCGACACGACGTGCTCGACGGCGCCGAGAGGCGGCAGCTCCCAGGTGAGGCCGTTCACGTGGAGGACGTACTTGATGCCCGTCCCCGCCGACGGATAGAGGAGGAAGTCCACGAGGCCGTTCGACAGGAAGGGCTGCGTCGCGAGGACGCGCGCGTCGGAGTGCACCCAGTTGGGCAGCTCGACGAGATCGAGCGTGGCGACGGGGACACCCGCCGGGTTGGGCAGCGCTGCGGTCGGGTCGGTGGAGACGTGCAGGCGCGTACGCCACTCGACGGGCGTCGCGTCGACGACGACCACCTCGTCGGCGGCGACGGCGCGCATCTGCTCGGGGATGTTGTCGCCGTAGGCGAAGCGATAGGTGCCCGGGAAGGCCGGGACCGTCGCGTCCCTGCTCCAGCCGGGGAAGTGCCACGTCGACGGGCGATTGCCGGGGCCGAGGCCGTCGTTGAGGAAGCTCACGCCGTTCCAGAAGACGCCGAACGCCGGGTGGCCGTAGGGGAGCGTGACGGCGAGGCGCGCGTCGTCGAGGTGGATCTTGAGGGCGCCGAGGCGGACGTGCGTCGTCTCGCCGGCGCGCACGACGGCGTCGCAGCTCTGGGTCATCGGCTGGACGGGGCCGCCGAGGCCCTGGATGCCGACGCAGTAGGTCCCCGGCGCGACCTGCACGACGGCGTCGGGCTGGAGCCACCCCGAGACCTGCGAGCCGCCCTGCGTGTAGATGAACAGCGCGTAGGTGGAGTTGATCCCGTAGTCGTCGGGCTGCGTCCCCTGCGCGAGGTGGACGGCGAGGCCGCCGAGGCGGGCGCCGCCGGGGCGGATGGTGTCCTCCTTTCCGGAGCCGTCGTCGGGCGCGCCGGTGGAGGGGGGATCGCCGGCGGTGCCGCAGCCGGCGACGAGAGCGAGGAGGAGGGCGGTGAGGGTGTGGTGTCGCATGGCCCGCCGCCAGAGCAACCGGCGGACCACACCCGGGACTACATCGGCCTACGCAAGGTCGCGATGTTACCGCTGGTCACATTGGCACCGTGCCGGCGCGTGTCAGTCGGTGGTGCCGGCGTCCTCAAGCGACATGAGGAGGTCGGGCGCGAGGTCGGGCGAGACGCTCATGTCGGTCATCCCCGCGAGGTCGGGCGCGACCGCAGCGTCGGAGAAGAGGCACGACTCGGTGGTGCCCTTCCGGTGGCAGTAGCCGTCGGTGCGGCACTCGTAGTTGTCGGGGCAGGCGCCGTTGTCGCCGCAGGCGAACGAGCAGATCGGCTCCTCGGGCGAGAAGCAGCCCGACGTCGAGAGCGGCAGGAGCGCGAGGGCGAGGGCAGCGAGGATCGTCTTCATCAGAAAGTCCCCCCGATGCCGCCGAGGGTCGGCTGGATGCGGATGCGCGCCTGCTTGCGCGCGGCCTCGCGCTTGTCCTTCTGCTGCTTGTAGTCGACGCCGAACATCACCGCCGTCGTGACGGCGAGCGCGCCCGAGATGGCGTAGAAGGCGATGGCCACCGCCTCGTAGGTCTTGCCCTCGTCGCGCAGGTTCTTGTAGTCGGCCTGCTGCGCCATGTCGAAGGTCTTCGGCTGGCCGTTCGAGTCGACGAAGTTCAGGCGGCGCGAGATCTCGTCGGCGCGCGACTGCGCCGAGAGGCCGAGGATGGCGCCGGCGGTCAGCACCGCCACCGTGGAGGCGACGCCGATCCAGGCGGCGATGCGCAGCTTCGAGGGGGGCGCCTCGTCGAGGAGGCCGGGCTTCTCGGCGGGGGCGGCCGGCGGCGGCGTGGTCGCTTCGGCGACGGCGGGCGGCGGCGTCGTCGGCGCGGCGGTCGCGGGCGGCGGCGTCGGCGCGGTGGTCGCGGCGGGCGGCGGGGTCGTCGCCGTCGTTGCGGGCGGGGGCGTCGTCGTCGTCGCGGGCGGCGCGGTCGTCGTCGCGGGCGCGTTGTCGGCCAGCCCCGTCGGCGCGACCAGCGCGTCCTTCGCGGGCGGCGTCATCGTCGGCTTCTCGAGATCGGGCGCGGCGATGGTGCCGTCCTTCGCCTTGGCCGCCGCCTTCTCCTTCTCGATCTGCGCGAGCGTCGCCGCCACCTCGTCGCCGGGCGCCGACTGGCTGGCCAGCTTCCCCTTCTTGGACAGCTGGGCCTCGATCGCCTTGATGCGCTTTGCGACCTCGTCCTTGTCCTTCGCTTCGGGCTGCGCCTTCAGATAGGCGCGATAGGCCGCGAGCGCCTTCTTCCCATCGCCGCCCTTCTGCCACGACTCGGCGATGTTGTAGAGGAGCAGCGGGTCCTTGGTGACGTCGTAGGCCGCCTGGAAGCGCACGGCCGCCGACTGATAGTGCTTGGCCTTGAACGCGTCCTGTGCGGCCGTAAAGTGCCTCCCCGCGGTGTCGAAGTCTTGTGCCCGCGCGCGGCCGGGCGCGGCGATCACCACCATCGCCGCCGCGACGAGCGCAGCTCTCATCAGCGTCATCATATCGGCCATCTTACACAACGCGGCATGCCCGATCGAGTAGAGTGCTCGCGACCCAGCCATGGCCAGCGACAAATCGAGCGACAAACAGCAGGCGAAGCTCGCCAAGGTCCGCAACCTCGGCATCGTGGCGCACATCGACGCCGGCAAGACCACCGTCAGCGAGCGGTTCCTCTTCTACTCAGGCCGCATCCACAAGATCGGCGAGGTCCACACCGGCGACACCGCGATGGACTGGATGGAGGAGGAGCGCCAGCGCGGCATCACCATCACCGCCGCGGCGACGACGTTCTCCTGGCGCGGGCACGAGATGCACCTCATCGACACGCCCGGCCACGTCGACTTCACCATCGAGGTCGAGCGCTCGCTGCGCGTCCTCGACGGCGCGGTGGTGGTCTTCAGCGCCGTCGACGGCGTCGAGCCACAGTCCGAGACGGTTTGGCGTCAAGCAGATAAGTTCGGCGTTCCGCGCGTCGCCTTCATCAACAAGATGGACCGCATCGGCGCCGACCACCTCGCCGCCGTCGAGCAGATGCGCACGCGCCTCGACTGCAAGCCGGCGCTCATCCAGCTCCCCATCGGGGCCGAGGGCGACTTCTCCGGCAGCGTCGACCTGGTCACGATGAAGGCCGTCACCTTCACCGGGCAGGAGGAGGATCCGCCGCAGATCGACGACATCCCGTCGTCGCTGGCGGACGAGGCGCAGGCGGCGCGCGAGAAGCTCATCGAGACGGTGGGCGACGTCGACGACGAGATCGCCGAGCTGTTCCTGAACGGCGCCGAGATCCCCGAGGAGACGCTGCGGGCGGCCATCCGCCGCGCCACCATCGGGCGGAAGATCGTCCCGGTCCTCGTCGGGACGGCGCTCCGCAACAAGGGCGTCCAATTGTTGCTGGACGCGGTGGTCGACTATCTGCCGTCGCCGCTCGACAAGCCGCCGGCGCGCGGCGTCAAGCCCGGCACCGAGGAGCACATCGAGCGCCCCGCCGACGAGAAGGCGCCCTTCTGCGCGCTGGCCTTCAAGGTGGCGATGTTCGAGGGGCGCAAGACCGTTTTCCTGCGCGTCTACTCGGGGACGCTCTCCGCGGGCGACGACGTCTTCAACCCGCGTTTGAAGAAGACAGAAAAGGTCGCGCGCCTCTTCACGGTGCACGCCGACCGTCGCGAGAAGGCCGACCGCGTGACCGCCGGCAACATCATCGCCGCGATGGGCCTGAAGGAGTGCGTCACCGGCGACACCCTCTGCCCGGCGGCGCCCGACAAGCAGATCCTCCTCGAGCGCATCGACACCTACGAGCCGGTGATCTCGCAGGCCATCGAGGCGCACTCGACGGCCGACAAGGAGAAGCTCGAGGAGGCGCTGGTCAAGATGCAGGACGAGGACCCCACGTTCCGCGTCCGCGTCGACGAGGAGACCGGCCAGACCATCGTCAGCGGGATGGGCGAGCTCCACCTCGAGATCATCCACGACCGCCTGAAGCGCGAGTACGGCGTCGACACCCGCATGGGGCGCCCACAAGTTGTCTATCGGGAAACCGTCGTCGGCGCGGGCGAGGGGCAGGGCCACATCGAGCGCGCCAACCCCGAGGACGAGAAGGACATCATCTTCGGCGGCGCGACGGTGCGCGTGCGCGCGCTGCCGCGCGGCGGCGGGGTCAAGGTCGCCGCCGAGGTGCCGCCGCCGTCGAGCGACCTGCCGGGGCCGGTGCGCGCCAAGCACCCGATGGCCGTCGCCGCGGCGCTGGCCGGGCTCAAGGAGGGCATCACCACCGGGCCCGAGGGCTACCCGATCCAGGATCTCGAGGCGGTGGTCACCGCCGTCGAGCTGCGCGACGACGTGAAGACCGACGTCGGCTGGCGCATCGCCGCGCAGACGGCGCTCCGGCGCGCGATCCAGGCGGCCGGGCCGGCGCAGCTCGAGCCGATCATGAGCGTGGAGGTCGTCGTCCCCGAGGACTTCCTCGGCAACGTGCTGGGCGATCTCTCGTCGCGGCGCGCTCAGATCGAAGATGTCGGCGTGCGCGGTGCGCTGCGCGTCGTCGCTGCGAAGCTGCCGCTCAAGGCGCTCTTCGGCTACGCGACGGCGGTGCGCTCGGCGTCGGAGGGGCGCGCGCAGTTCACCATGAAGTTCGCCCGGTTCGACGCGTGGGTCTGAGGCGCGCGCTCGTTGCTGCGGGGCTGGTCTGCGCGCTCGCGGCGTCGGCGCGCGCCAACGGCAACGACTCGCACCTCTGGATCACGAAGACGGCGCGCTCGCAGCTCCCCGACGGGACGCTGAAGCGGCTCCTGTCGGATCCGGCGCACGAGCGCGCGCTCTGGAATGGGAGCATCTTCCCCGACGGCGGCTACGTCGTCGGCAACGACTACGGCGAGATGGCCCACTGGGAGCCGTTCGTCGAGGCCTACGTGCAGTGGATCCGCGCGCGCTGGCTGCCGCCCTACGACGGCGAGGCGGCGCGCCACATCGCCTTCCTGATGGGCGTCGCGTCGCACGTGCTCGCCGATCAGACCTACGACTCGATGTTCATGGCGAAGGCGCGCGGCTACGACGCGGCGATGTGGTCCGACGAGCGGCTGCTCGACTTCGACTCGAACACCGACGTGATGCTCGCCGCGGAGACGGGGCAGCACATCGAGATCGGCGACCCGGGCTCGAGCCCTGGTATCCGCCGGAGATTCCGTCCGTCTACAAAGACCAGCTCGGCTACACCGTCGCCAAGGAGACCATCGATCGGGCGCAGTCGACGCTGGTCTTCGTCGTCGTCGAGTACGCGCAGTCGACGGCGGCGCAGGCCGACAAGGTGGCGGCGGCGAAGGCGCGCTACCCGTGGGCGGCGGCGCACATGATGGACGGCGTGACGTCGTGCGGGCCGCCCTGCGAGGCGGCGCACGTGACGGTCTACTGGCGCGCGCTGTGGGACCGGCTCCACGGCGAGCGGCACCCCGAGAACGTCGTGGTCTCGACGGTGCCGCGGGCGGGCGGGGGCGGGTTGTCGATTGACAGTAAACTGGTCGAGTCGAGCATCTTCGTCACGCTCGGCGGCGAGCCCGAGAAGGCCACGCTCCTGCCGTCGGCGTTCCACGTCACCGACGCGGCGGGCGTCGATTATCCGATTGACGTGAATCCCTGGGGGAACGTGCTCCGGCTGAAGCCGCGGGCGCCCTGGCCGGCGGCGACGCCGCTCACCGTCACCATTGCGCCCGGGGTGCGCACGCTCGACGGCGCGACGCTGGACGCGCCCTTCTCGTTCACCGTCACCACCGGCGACGGCGACGGCGGCTGGGGCGATCCCACCCCGCGCAGCGGCGAGCCGATCATGGCGCTCCCGCCCGGCTGCTCCGTCGGCGGCGCCGCCTCGCCCGACGGCGCCGCCGGCCTCGCGCTGGCGCTCCTCGCGGCGCTCGGTTTGACAGCGCGGCGGGCGCGTGGGAAGCGATGCGCATGAGACTTCCTGTGTCAACCCCTGCGTCACGCGGCAGCGAGGAACCGCTTCGCACCACCGTGAAGGCTCGGGTCGTAGGCCGAGCGCGAAGACCAAGTGCGCCACAGGACGCGCACCCAGGC
>Ga0272446_1000624_pt1 | contig 54210 bp, 35 predicted proteins | sample YNPCB0061_FD_194587 | JGI IMG/M metagenome (GOLD analysis project Ga0272446, IMG submission 194587) | Hot spring microbial mat communities from Yellowstone National Park, WY, United States - YNP-CB-006-1 | ecosystem: Environmental > Aquatic > Thermal springs > Hot (42-90C) > Sediment | place... | reverse complement strand
TAACTATATTTGCTTGGGCTTTTTGACGGATTTTCCATGTAATTATTTGTTTTGCAACTCTAAATTACACAAAAAGCCCTTTTTAACAAAATGTAGCGTTGCAACAAAACCTTTTTTAATTAAAAATTTTATAATCAAATCATTATTTTTAGCTTTAACCATTCTATAAGTCATGTTACGTATCGGGATTATTAGGGAAGGCAAGATTCCCACAGACAAACGCACTCCCCTCTCTCCAATCCAGTGCCAAATGGTCATGCAAAAATTTCCCCATGTAAAAATATTAGTCCAGCCAAGTCCTGTTCGCTGTTTCAAAGATGAGGAGTACGCCGCAGTTGGCATAGAGATAAAAGAAGACCTAAGCGAATGTGATATTTTATTGGGCATTAAGGAAGTTCCTATTGATATGCTCATTCCTGATAAAACTTACCTTTTCTTTTCACATACTATCAAAAAGCAAGCTCACAATCGCAAACTACTTCAAACCATCTTAGAAAAAAATATCAAATTGGTAGATTATGAAACGCTGACCAACGAAAAAGGAGAAAGATTGATTGCTTTTGGCTGGTATGCAGGTTGGGTAGGAGCCTATAATGCCTTGTGGATGTGTGGAAAGCGTTATGGACTTTTTGACCTCAAACGTGCTTTTCAGTGTTTTGACAAGGCAGAGATGTTGAAAGAATTAGAGAAAGCAAAACTGCCTCCCATCAAAATCGCATTGACGGGGGGAGGGAGAGTAGCTAACGGGGCGGTAGAACTCTTAGAAAAGGCAAAAATTAAGCGTGTCAGCGTACAAGAATATCTACAAGAAAGCCATTTTCAAGAAGCTGTCTATGTGCAGTTGCGTTCGGCTGACTATCATGCTCATAAAGAAGGCAAGCCTTTTGTTCAGGAGGAGTTTTACCAACACCCAGAGCGATTTATCAGCACATTCTCGCAGTTTTACCCTACTACAGACTTGCTTATTGCTTGTGCTTATTGGCATCCTCATGCGCCCTTGCTTTTCACCAAACAAGAAATGCGTCTGCCTCAGTTCCGAATAAGCATGGTGGCAGATATTACTTGTGATATAGATGGCTCTATTCCATGCACCCAGCAGAGTGCTAACATCTTAGAGCCTGTGTATGACTATGACAAGGAAAATGAAACGGTAGTTGCTTGTTTTACAGACCTTTCTCATATCAACGTAATGGCGGTGGACAATTTGCCTACGGAACTGCCCAGAGATGCTTCCGAGTACTTTGGCGAGGTACTGATAGAAAATATTTTTCCTCATCTCTTGTGTGGGGACAAGGGAAAAGTAATCCAAAGGGCTACGATTGCCGAGTATGGAAGACTGATGCCTAATTTTGCTTATTTAGAAGATTATGTCAACCTCTCCCAAGCGGTTGATTTATAAAAGGTCAAATAATGTTTTAACACCGATTTTTTTACTTGAAGTAAAGCCCTCTCCGTATTGGACGCGTATGGCTTGCCCAAACTCTCTGGCTCTGCCCTCTAAAAAGTGCATGAACTCGGGAGTAGAAATAAAAGTCTGGTCGCCCTGACTGCTTTCTGGGGTAGTATGAAATTGGGTTTGATAGGCGCGTATAGCTTGCAATTTTTTTTCCCAAAATGCAGATATATCCACAATAAAATCAGGCTCAACGTAATCACTTTGTATAAAATGAAATACATTTTTAGGTCGCCAAGCCGCTTGTAGCCGCCCGTTCAAAGTAGTTTCTATGCGTTTCAAACCAGAAAGAAAACAAGAAGTTTCTACTAAACTGGCGGCTTTGGCATGGTCAGGGTGGCGGTCTTTGATAGCATTAGCCAATACGATTTCTGGCTGATATTTGCGAATAACTTTGATAACTTCTAACTGGTGTTTTTCATCATTAGCAAAAAAGCCGTCTCGAAGTTGTAAGTTTTCCCTAACCGTCAAGTTCAGAATTCGGCTTGCCTCTTCGGCTTCTTTCTTGCGAATTTCTGCTGAGCCTCTTGTACCAAGTTCACCTTGGGTAAGGTCGGCGATGCCTACCTTTTTACCTTGAGCGATTTCTGAAAAAATAGTGCCTGCACAGGAAAGCTCGGCATCGTCGGGGTGTGCCGCAATCACCAAAATATCTAACTTCATTAGCTTTTATGTTTTGTCAATAAAATTTGGCGTGCAAAATAGCTAATTCATTGCTTATCTACAGAAGTTTTTGGTGCTTTTTGCTATACAAAATAAATACTAAGCGGTGGCTACTTTGCTAAGAAACCACCGCTCAGGAAACAAGACTGTAGATTTATCATTAAAAATCCTCGTTCAAACTAAACTTATGCTCCGCTTTATCACTCATCACTCCTGCCTTTTGGTACTCTGCTACTCGTTTTTCAAAAAAGTTGGTTTTGCCTTGAAGCGAAATCATCTCCATAAAATCAAAAGGATTAGTAGCGTAATAGTGTTTGGAGCATCCTAATTCCACTAATAATCTATCTGCTACAAATTCGATATACTGTTTCATCAAATCAGCGTTCATTCCTAGCAGGCTCACAGGGAGTGCGTCTGAAATAAACTCTTGCTCTATGGCTACCGCATCGGTAATAATGGAAAGTACTTGTTCTTCTGGAAGTTTATTGACCAAATATTTAGTATATAGCAAGCAAGCGAAATCACAGTGTAAACCTTCATCTCTGGAAATTAATTCGTTAGAAAAACTTAGACCGGGCATCAAGCCACGTTTTTTTAGCCAGAAAATAGAGCAAAAGCTACCTGAAAAGAAAATACCCTCTACGGCGGCAAAGGCAACCAAACGCTCTGCAAAACTTCCTTTGCTTATCCAACGCAACGCCCATTCTGCCTTTTTAGTTACGCAGGGTACAGTTTCTATGGCATTAAAAAGGTAGTTTTTCTCTACACTATCTTTGATGTAAGTATCTATTAGAAGGGAGTAGGTTTCAGAGTGAATGTTCTCCATCATGATTTGGAATCCATAAAAACACCTTGCTTCGGGAAACTGAACCTCATTAGTAAAATTAATTGCTAAGTTTTCATTCACGATTCCGTCGCTTGCGGCAAAAAATGCCAAGACATGTTTAATGAAATGTTGCTCGTCTTTGGTCATATTTTCCCAGTCTTTGAGGTCTTGGGAAAGGTCTATCTCCTCAGCCGTCCAAAAACTTGCCTCTGCTTTCTTGTACATTTGCCAAATGTCAGGATAGTGAATAGGCAAAAGCACAAAACGATTTTTGTTTTCTTTTAATAACGGCTCTTCGAGTATTGCTGAAACTTCTGCTACTTCATTCATAATTACGTATTTATTGAATATCTTTATTACTTTATTGGTTTAAGTAAAGTCTTTTTTCACTTCTTTTTACAAATTTATGCTAAGTAAAGAGATAGTTAGACTTATTTGTTTAAAATTTTATTAATTTTTTTTTAATTTTTTTCCAAAGTCTTCTTATTCAATTCGCTGTCAAAAATTGCCTCTATGGGTACTTCAAATCCTTTGATAGCGAAGCTTTTTAGCAAGCCGTGGTTAGTTTTTAAAATCATTTCATATTCATATTTCTCAAAGTGATACTGCTCTACAAAGCCTCTATCTGCATCTACAATCCAATACTCAGGAATACGATGTGCCTCATAATCAGCAAATTTTATCATTTTATCTACGCGCTCGGAGAAACGAGAAAGCACCTCTATTACCAAGTCTGGAGCAGGAAATTTCTCTTGCTTAGGGGTAAAGTACTTTGCTTTTTCTGCACTAAAAAAGCATATATCAGGAATGTAAGTATTACGAGTTAAAAATACATGAGCATTAGAAACAAAGAGCATACCGATTGGATTTTTGTCTAAGAAATTTTGTAAAAGCTTAGCAAGTTGCTGAATAACAAGATTGTGTTTTTCTGAATCTAAGGAGGGAGTGGTAATTTCGCCATTAATGAATTCTACTCTTTTATGTGCGTCCATTAATTCATAGTATTTGGCTCTTGCCTCTTGCTCTTTGGCTAAGGACTCCTCCAATTCTCTCATAAATAAGTACACATGAGGCATTTGTAGTACTTGATGTAATAATGTCTGTGTGTGCATACAATTTGATAAGTTAATAAAGTTTAAAATTCTTCTTTGAATGGTAGCTTTACTTTCAATGACAAAAATTAAGTGATGAAAAATATTTGAGCAAAGTTATGTCATTCAAATACATAAAATCTATCAGAGTATTAAACTTTGCGATTTCAAGTATAAATTTAATCAAAATGTTTTTTGGGAAACGATTTATAATTGTATTTATTGATTTTTTCTGATGTTTTTTGAGCTATCTCTTTGGTTTTAAAGTTCCCTACCATTATTCTATATGTTTTCCTGCCGTTTGCCCAACCCGCTTGGATATAGACCTGCCCCATTTTTAACTTTTCTATATTAGGCACTTCTTTGAGTGCCTTGTTGATGTCATCATAAGAGGCTACTTGCACTCCGAAGCCGTCAAGTTTGACCTTTTCTCCATCAGAAGTATAGGTATTGGCTGGCTCGAAACTGACCTTGTCTTTGTTTCTGCTTTTAGTATTGGGGTTACTTGTGCCAGATACTACACCTTTGGGGTTTTCTACTGATTTTTTCTTGTTTTCTGTTACATTATTTTTCTCATTTTTTTTATTAATAGTAGCAGAAGTACTCTTAGGATTGTTTTCTAAAACTTTATTTTTTGTCCCGCCTTCGTATTTTGCAGAGATTTCTTCTTCTTTGGTAAGTTCTTCTGAGCCTTCTATGGGCTTGGTAGCTACCCTGCGGTAGGCATCAGCTACAATCTCCTTGGCATTGTTTCTCGGTACACCTAATTGGATTAGTTCTATTTTTACATCTATCACTGTTTTTTTATCTGCCATACCCAAAGCATCAGCAGCGGCTCTGGTCATGTCTATGATTCTGTCTTTGCCTGTAATAGGGCGGTCATTGATACGTACAATCGTTTGCTTTCCATTTTCTAAATTAGTGATTTTTACCAGACTATTAAAGGCAATGCGTGCATGAGCGGCTTCTAATACATTGGGGTCGTACTTTTCTCCGCTTTGTGTGATGGCTCCATTGCGGTCATCGGAGTAGTAAGAAGCCTTCCCGATTTGCGTATAGCCAATCTGCGTAATTTCCTGTGCTATGCTTACTGGCGCCAAGAAAAGTAACATAGACAGCCATAAGAGCAAAGAAAAAAGGAATAAATATCGTGATTTCATATTTATAAGATAATTGGGTTTCATCTTGCTTTATTTATTATCATCGGGTAATGTAAACGTAAAGAAACATACACGAAAAATATAAATGTATTACAAAGATATGAAAAATTACCTTATTTTGCTTTGTGAATATTATTTCACTTACAGCATATCAGTAATGAGGGAAGCACAAAGTATTTAAAATCATATAGATACGCCGATTACTAATATATCATCTATCTGAGTTTCATTTCCTTTCCACTCCTCGAGAGTTTTTTCAAGGATTTTACACTGCTCTTGAACGTCTAAATCATAAATTTGTAAGAGCAATTGTTTGAAGCGTCGTGCGGAGAACTTTTTTCCTTCCTCACTGCCAAACTGGTCTTTGTATCCGTCGGTAGTAAGGTAAAAAGTCGTAGGTACGTTTAATGGAATAATGTTTTTATTAAAAATACGTTCGGTTTCTTGCTGATACCCTCCAATAGAGAACTTATCTGCTTTGATTTCTTTCAGTTCTTGGTTTTGAATTAGGTATAGTGCGTTTCTTGCGCCGGCGAACTCCATCACCTTAGCTTGTAAATCTATGGTACAAATAGAAATGTCCATACCATCGCGATTTTCCCCTTCTTGTTGTTTGAGCATGAGCCTAATACCTTTGTGCAGTTCGTTGAGAATTATATCTGGGGAGCTAATTTTTTGCAAGTTCACGATTTGATTGAGCATGGCATCACCTATCATGCTCATAAACGCCCCCGGTACTCCGTGTCCCGTGCAGTCCACGGCTGCCAGAATAATTTTTTCGGTAAGTAGGGGTGTGCCGTCGCGGTGGTGCGTTTCTGCTACTTGAAGCGTCGAGAAGTAATAAAAATCTCCACTTACAATATCTCTGGGCTTATAAAGAACAAAGGTTGCGGGTAAAAACTGCTTGATTTTGTTTATCTCAGGGAGTATGGCAGTCTGGATACGCTTAGCATAAGAGATAGAAGCAGTAATATCATTGCGTTGTTTTTCTATTTCTGTATTTCTTTCTTGTAATTCTTTCTGCTGGGTCTGCAAGATAACATTCTGGTTTTCCAACAAGTCCCTTTGTGTAAGGATTTCTTCCTTTTGTTGTTCTAATTCAGCATTTTTAAGTTCTATTTCATTATTTTTATTTGTAAGTAAGCGATTGGCTTTTTGCTTATTGCGATTATTGCGATAGAGGGCAAAGGTCAAAGCACTGATAAATAGGAATGTGCCTAAGAAAGAATAATTAACCAATCTTGCTATTCTATTTTCTTCTTCTTTGATGAGTTTGTCTTTTTTAAGCATTTCTATCTCTGCCTGTTTTTTTTCGGATTCATAAAGAGTTTGCATTTGCTCTATTCGCTTAGCGTTATTTTCATTGAAAACTATATCTTTGAGAGAGTCGTATTGGACTTGGTGTATGTAGGCTTTCTCAAAGTTTTTCAAAGCGGCATAGGTTTTTGCCAGCCCTAAATGAGCGTATTTGAGCCAGTTACTGTCGCCTATCTCTATGCTAATTTGGATAGCTCTTTGAAAGTTTTTAGCGGCTTCTGTATAATTTTTCAGAGAAATATATACGCTACCGCTTTCTGTGAGGTACTCTGCTAAACTGATTTTATCGCTGATGCTTTCAAAAATCTGAATAGTCTGCTGCATATTCTCCAAGGCTTTGTTGTATTTACCTTGTGCGGCATAGCATTTGCCAATAATGCCCAAAGAAAAAGCAATACAGTCTTCCATATTGGCAATTTTCTTACTGATTTCCATAGATTTCTCTTCGTATTCTATGGCTTTGGCATAATCTCCTTTCTCCAGATATACCTCTCCGATATTGAGCAAATATACTGCAATAGCATACGGTTTATTTTGCTTTTGCATAATCGCTAAGGCTTTTTCATAGTATTCTAAGGAGCGTTCATAGTTCTTCTGTCGATAATAAATCACCCCAATATTATTGAGGCTTTTTGCTACTCCTCCGATGTCATTGATTTGCTCGTGGATACGAAGTGCTTGAAGTTTGTATTCTAAGGCTTTGGCATAGTCCCCCAGTCTTTCATAGTAAGTTCCCATCATGTCTATTCCACTGGCGTACCCGTGCGAATATTTAAGTTTTTCAGCTAAAGCAATCGCTTGGGTAGCATATTCTCTGGACTGTTCGGGATGAACATTAGCCATAGCATAACTTAGGTTATTCAGAATATTGACCCTATTGGTATCCTGCACATTAGGAAGGACTTTGAGTAAGCTATCCACTATGCTTTGTCCTTGTTGGGCAAGAGTAATTGACGAAAGAGAGAGGAAAAAAGATAATAGCAATAAGCGCATAGTGTTTTGATAAATAAAAAGTAAACTTGACAAAATTAGGACTTATGTTTGAAAAATAAACAGAAGGCTAATAAATTTTGCGAAGAGTTCGTTTTAAGTTAAGTGAGGTAATTGCTACGATAAAACTTGAATAGGTAAGGAGAACAGATTTGATAAAGTTGGTATGAGTTAAAATAGAATTGCCTATTTAATATTGTTTTTTAAAGTTTTTCCTATATTTCACCTCAGATTTACCCTATTTGCTTACTTTTTGCTATTTTCAAATAATATATCTAAAAAAGTACTGACTTGCTTTTTCTTTTATTTGTTGCATGACTTTCAAAATAAATCAGTCTATCCACAAACTAACAATCTTGTATTGGGGTAGTATGGGCTTGACTGCTGGGTTGGTTATTTTTGACCAAGTGGCGAGGGATTATGCTTTTTATACCAAACCCTTTGCTATTACTATTCACTTGCTTATTTTGCTTCTTCTTGGTTTTCAAGTATTTATCATTTTTAATAGAGCAACTAAGAAATTGGAAGGTTTTCTCTATCAAATCACCCAGACTAATGAGGAACTGAAAAAAAGTTTAAGTGGGCAGCAGGTTTTAGAGAAAGAATTACGGCGTAAGGCTGAGGAGCTTGCCTCCATGAATGAGGTACTTCAGGTAGGAGAGGAGAGATTTAGAAAATTGATAGAATATAATACAGCAGGCATTTTTATACACGATGAGCAAAGTATTGTCTATGCTAATCCTGAATGTACTAAGATTTTGGGCTATGATATGTTCAGGCTTTTCACTACGCCTCTCATTCAAATTGTACATCCAGATTTTAGACCGCAAGTAGAAAAAAAGTTAGCCCAAATGCGGAAAATGAAAATGAAAAAGACCATTACCTTTAGGGCTGACATTCAGGTGATAGACGGTTATGGAAATAGCCGTTGGATAGACCTCACTACCTCCAATGCTTATGAAAAGTCCTCTTTTATCGCTACTATTAATGACATTACAGAAAGGAAATTAGCCAATGACCAATTACGAGAAGCTAACAAACTGATAGAAAAGAGAAATGAGCAGTTAAACCTTGTGCTGACCCAGTTCAAAAAACAGCAGGAGGAACTTATCAAGCAAAGTGAGGATTTACGACTGGCTAATGAGGCTATTTCTAAATCTCAGGAAGAATTAGAGCGAAAGAATAAAATCATTGAACGAAAAAATGAGGATATGTTAGCAAGTATTAATTATGCGAAGCGTATTCAGCAAGCCATTTTACCTACGACAGAAGAAATTAATCGTGTACTAACGGATTACTTCATTTTGTATAAACCCTTGGATATAGTCAGTGGAGATTTTTACTGGATTGCGCGTAAGCATTATAAAATTATTGTAGCAGTGGTGGACTGCACAGGACATGGAATTCCCGGTGCCTTTATGAGCCTTATAGGAAATGATTTGCTCAATGAAATTGTTAATACTCGCAGCATTACCTCCCCTGAACTCATTTTAGAAGAACTCCGTAAAGATATACAAAGAGTTCTCAGGCAGGGGACTACCCTTGTACAAGACGGAATGGATATTGCGATTTGTACTATTGACCAGTTCCCCGACGAATACAAAGAAGTATTAGGTAAGCCAAAGTTAGAGTTTGCGGGGGCTGGGAATCCCATAGTATTGATTCAAAACAATGAGATAAAATATATCAGAGGGGACAATATCCCTATAGGCGGCTATCACCCTCGCCATACCGAGAAGCGATTTGTCAAACATACACTCACTATAGAAGAACCTACTACGTTTTATTTATTCACAGACGGCTACCAAGACCAGTTTGGTATGGGAAACAACGGAAAATTTGGTACTCGTAAACTCAGAGAACTGCTTTTAAGCATTCACCAAAAACCTATGGAATTACAAAAAACAATTTTAGAGCAAACCATGCAAGATTGGTTAGGAGACCCTCATAGACAAATAGACGATATTTTAATAATGGGGGTGCGGGTATAAAGATTTTATCTTATATTTTAGTATGAAGCCTTCCTCAATTCTAACTTTGCCTTTTCTTCTTTCGGATTAGTAATATTATTGTTTCTGAGGTCGGATTCTACCAGTCCATCTCTTAGTCTTACTATGCGATGGGCATAGTGAGCAATATCGTCTTCGTGTGTAACTATGATAATAGTATTGCCTTTGCGGTGTAGTTGGTCAAAAAGTTCCATAATCTCATAAGAGGTTTTGGTGTCCAAGTTTCCTGTGGGTTCGTCAGCCAAAATAATACTTGGATTATTGACCAATGCCCTTGCTATGGCAACTCTTTGCCTTTGTCCCCCAGAGAGCTCATTGGGTTTGTGCTTTGCTCTATCGCCTAATCCTACATTAATAAGGGCTTGCAAGGCTCTTTCTTCTCTGTCAGTTTTGCTAACGCCAGCATAAATCAAAGGAAGGGCTACATTCTCCAATGAAGTAGAGCGAGGCAATAGATTAAAAGTTTGAAATACAAAGCCGATTTCTTTATTCCTAATTTCAGCTAATTCATTTTCACTCATGTTGCTTACGTCTTTTCCGTTAAGTATGTAAGTACCTCCTGTGGGAGTATCCAGACAACCTATAATATTCATGAGCGTGGACTTGCCAGAGCCAGAGGGACCCATGAAAGCAACATATTCGCCTTTATTAATGCTAATAGTAATAGATTTGAGGGCATCTATGATTTCGCTACCCATGATGTAGCGTTTAGAAATATTCTCAGTAGAAATAATTTGTTTTGACATAAGAAGTTTAAGTTTTATTTTGTCTTTTAGACCTTATTGCATACTTAATCCTATGAGGTTTTTTAAAATCTTATAGGGTTAATAAGTGGATTATCAATAATTTGTGCTTTTATTTTATCAAAAACCACTTTTTACTGAGTATAACATCAAATTTTCAGTTTGATATATTTTAGCTTAAAGCCTAAGATTTTTCTTACACGTACAAACATAAATAAAAACTATGAATTTTCAAAATAGCATTTGAAAACCCTGCCTATTAACAAACTGGCTCACCCCTAAGTTGTCCTTTCTTTTGTCAGGGACATCGGTAATGAGGAAAGAGGAATTTTTATTCTTCTTCTTTTATCACTTCATCTATTCTGTTTTCTCCCTCCCTGAAAGGTTTGCTCTCATCGAGCATGTCGCGGACTATGGCGTGGACAAAATCCTCAACATAAAGCATAAACTCTTGGATTGTTTTGGGTTCATCTTTGAGTTCATAGCCTACAAAACCCTTTTTCATATTGCGGAAAAAGTAATAGCCCGAAAGAATAGGAAACTTTGCCAAAGCCTCTTTGCCTGAGAGCCTGTCGGGTAGTTTCCCATCAAAGCGCTTAGAACTTTCCATTTCCTTGATAAGTAAATACTTGTAAAGCATTAGTTGTACTACCTTCTCTTTGTCTGGATTTTGAAGCAAGGTTTCCTTGTCGTCTGCTTTAAGGTCTTTTTCGTAAAATGAGCCTGTTTTGTAGTCGACTATGCGAAGTTGTTGGCTGACTATATCTATCCTGTCTGTTTTTCCCGTAAGAAAAACCTGTACTTTCTTTCCATGAGGTAGTTCAGTCCAGAGTGTAGTTGCCAAGTGGTTTTCTTGTTCTACTATGTAAAAAGGAGTCTCTTGCTCGGCTTGCATTTTTACAAAGTTTTTTATCAAATAATTGGCTACTTTTTTCAAGATATAATTTTTCCCCTTCTCTATGACAATTCCGCCTTTTTGGGTTTTAATAATTTCCTCTATGATTTGCAAAATTTGTTCATCTGACTGAATCAAAGCCATCAACTCTTTTTCGCCTACGCTTTTTCCTTTGAAATTTTCTAAATTTTTCTCTAAAAAATCATGAATAACAGAGCCAAAAGTATTTGCCATCATTTCTTCTTCTATCTCGTTAGGGTCGTTGAGTTGGAGGATTTTCTTTTGGAAAAACTCTAAGGGATTTCTCAAATACATGTTAATCACGCTTGGCGTAAGACCACCTTTGGGTTTGAAGCCTTTTTCATCTTTTTGGTAATTATTTGCTAAAAAGTCCTCTATTTTTTTAATGATTTCAGGCGTTTTTTTGATTTCCGTCTTTCGCTGTACCGAGTCAGGCAAGGCAAGCACCAACTGCCTTTCTTGGATTTCCAAATTTTCTAACTGGGACATTTCTGCTTGAATTTGCGTAAGATAGCGACTGCGCTCCGCTCCGCCTAAACCTGCCCCAGAAGAGGTCGTATAAATCAAAAAAATCTCTTTGGCATGATGAAAAAGACGGAAGAAGGTATAAGCATAGGAAGCATCGTTTTCTATGTGTGTAGGAATTCCAAAACGTACCCGCACATCAAAGGGAATCACTGAGCCAAGGAGTTTGCCTTTGGGCAAAACCCCTTCATTGCAAGAGGGAATAATAACTGTTTCGAAGTCCAAAGTACGCGATTCAAGCATCCCCATGATTTGTACAGAGCTAAGAGGCTCTCCCGTAAATGGAACAGCCGCATTTCGTATGTTCTCATATAAGAACTGCTTGAAAGTCCTGATAGTCAAGTCGTTTTTTTTCTCTCCTAAAATATCGTTAATCCGATTAAGCAAGGTATAAAATTGTAATAAATATTCGTTTTCTAAGACGTTGTGTTCGTCATCAAACAAATCTACTAAGACTGCTACCAAGTCAAAAAGGGCTTTGATAGCGTTCTCGACTGCCTTTTTCTCGCCGTCTTTTTTCCAAAAAGTAAAGATTTTTTTATAAAAAGGTAGGGACTGTCCCCATTCTTCAGTAAGCTCGTAAAGAGGAATATAAATGAGATTTTCCTTTTGTATTTTTTCAAGATGTTCTTGGATTTGGTCGTAGTTTCCTTTTTCTACTGCTTGCTTAGCTTGTTTATCTATTTCGTTTACTTCTCTTTCTATTTTTCCCAACCTTTCTGCCGTATCTTTGACTATTTCAAAGAGTTTGGCATCTTTGCTTTTAGAATATTGGATAAAAGGGTGGCGTAGGATTCTGATAATATCTTTGTAATATACTTTGACCAATTTCTCTTCGTTTAGCTCCATGACTTGCAAATTTTCTTGGAAAGTAAACAGATTATCAATGAGATAAAACAAAGGCGTTTTATCAATAGATAAGCCCATCGTGATGTTAAGATGCTCTTTGAGGGAAATGGTATGAGTACGGTGAAGGTCAGGCTTATTGCTGTCTGCCAAAGGAAGCGAGTGCAAGATGGGGAGGAGCATCGTTTCATCAGGCAGCACTATGCCTATTTGATTGATAGCCGATTTAAAAATTTTTTCTTCTCCATTTTGGCTCATTGCTATAAGTTTTTTTTCTAAAATATCTCCTATCAGTTTAGCTTGGGTAACTTTATTACTTACGCTTAGAATATGAATTTTCTTGGGTTCTGTACTTAGCCTGTTGCTTACCCATTTCAAATTTTCTTGCCCAACCCACTCAGCATATTTTCGTAGATAGAAACCTGCTTCATGTCCTTTATTTTCAAAATAATAGCTATCTATCTCCCAATAAAAATCGGCTCTTTTTTGCTTGTAAAACTCCTTCATTAGTGCTTCCTCTGCCTTAGTTAATTGGTTAAAACCAACAAAGATAGCTTGCTGAATGTCGCTTTCTGTTACGTACTTGCCTACATTATCTATTACCCTACGAAATGCCAGCCCCTGATATGCCATATTTTTAGAGAATAGCTTGCTTTTAAAGTCATGGTAAGTATCTTTCAAATACCCCCAAAAGGCATAATAGTCATGGGCGTTTTCGCTTTTATTGTATTTTTCTTGGATTTTGGCTTTGGCAGCCTCAAACTGTTCCTTGTCTTGGATTTCCTCTTCCTCTTCCCAGCCTAAGCTTTCTTTTGCCCAGCGTTCTATGGCTTTTGCCTCTGCCAAGTCGTCAAAAAAAGCGTCAGGATTGACCAAGTTCATGTCTATCATGTTGAAGTCATTGAGCAAGGACGAGCCAAGCGGCACGAACTTCTCTAAGTTCCCTGCTTCTTCTGCCTGTACTGTTTTAGAAAAACTCTCAAAAAGTTCAAAGAGTAAAATCACGTTGTCCGCAACTTCTACATCGGCAATTTTTCGCACAAATTCGTTGATAGAAAGGATTTCAGGCGAGATAAAGGAAGTAGGCGACACTTCTGCTAAGTAGTGCTTCATATACAAGCAAGCGCGGTTAGTAGGCAATACTAAGTGAATAGAGGACAAAGATTGCTTGTACCTTTCTAAGATTTCAATAGCGACTTTTTTGAGAAAGGGAATTTGCATTGGGCTTTACAATAGGTGATGAGCAAAAATAAGAAAAGTTTGAATATAAAATCAATTCTTTATCCATTGTAGGGCTTCTTCGTAGGTTTGAAAAAATTGGGTTTGGAGTAGTTGGGCTTGGGTTTCCTCGAAAGCTTGTTCAAGAGAAATAGCGGCAAAAAAGTCTTTTTCAGGTAGGACAAAGGCTATTTTTTCTATTTTCTGCTCGATATAGCGTGGAGCGATTTCCCTGTCGTGCCATTCTTGTACTTCCATATCCATGACGAAATGTCCTCGAAGGCTATTAACCAAGAATTTTTTAATATGATATTCCCTGACCTTAGTAACAAATTGGCTGAGATGCTTTTTAAATTCTTCTTTTGAAATTTTTTCTGCTTTGTCCGACCACTCTACGAAAAAGGTGTGAACAGATGCGTCGTGATGTATAGTATAATAAGGTGTGGATAAGATAAGTTCCATAGTTACCGATAGTTTAATATGTGTGTAAAAAAGATAATATATAAGATTCCTTAAAAATTAAGCATTTTTTGGGAAAAGACAAAGCCAAAGTATTTTGGGCTTTGGCTTTGTTCGGAATTCATAAAGATAAAGAATATTTAGTTCAAAGTAACTCTATAACCTAAGCGTTTATAATTTTCGCTCGGTTTAATAACATCATTACCTTCCAAACGAATTACAAAAACCACGCTTGTAGCAGGCGCAGTAGCAGGTGCAACATTAATAATTTCAATACTTGCGCTACCAAAGCTACTATTGGCAGGAATCACTACATTGCCATTGTTGCCAAGTCGAAAGTGAGTTCCTTCTACTGCGGCGCTGATATTTGCTGTTGGGTTTAAGGTACGCAATGCAGTTACTGCTTGTGCGGTGGCTTCTGCATCAAATACTACTCTTACTGTTTGGTCTGTACTTCTATGCGCTCCTACCAAATTAACCCTCGTCGTAACTGTGCCTGCTGTTCTTGCTACAGGAATAGCAGGATAGTTGAGTGTACCTACAATAGGGGCGCGAATTACAGTTTCATCAAATTCTACCAATGCACCTTGAAATGTTACTTTATTGTCTTTGAAACAAGAGGAAAGCATCATAGTAAGTGCAAGAAACGAAAAGATATATGTTGTTTTTTTCATTGTACTTCAAAATTTAAAAAATGAACAATTTATATTTTATTTTTAAGATGACACTCGTGATATGAAGTGTCATCTTTCAATAAAGAATTTTAGTTTAGTAGCCTACATTCTGTTGGATGGCAGGATTAATCTGAATTTCTCTTACAGGGATAGGCGCTAAAATTCGGAAGTCTGTAAAAGGGACAATCTGCGCTTTAATAATATCTCTACCTAAACGCTTTAAATCAAAGAATCTGTGCCCCTCAAAAGCTAACTCTATGCGTCTTTGCTTCAAGATTTCTTCTATCAAAGCACTACCTTCCAATGTTACCTCTGATAAACCTGCACGAGTTCTTATTCTGTTGAGGTCTGCCAGCGCCGCTGTTGTATTTCCTTGATTTGCTAAGGCTTCAGCTCTGTTCAGGATAACTTCGGATACACGAATCACAGGAATATTATCCAAGTTGATTTGCCCATTTTTACCTAAGAACTTAGTACATTCTATTTCGGCTGTGCCTCTGCCTGCTGTTCCTAATTCGTATAAGTTTCTCCTAATATCATTAGGTTCAAACTGTGCCAAGAGGTTAGCTGTAGGGACTAAGTCCCCAAATCCACCTGTTTGATTACGATTGCCTAAGGTTACTAAGGTAGTGTAGGTAGTTTGTAAAGATTCATTCACCCCTAAATTCTCTGGTGTTTGATACTCCAGCTCAAAGATAGATTCAGGATTGATAGCGGTACGGAATGCACCTATATAAGCGGCATTGCTTACAAAAGTACCTACTCCACCATTAATCGCATCATTAGCAGTCTGCACCACTTTTGCGTAATCTCTGCGATACAAAGCAACACGAGAGTAAATCGCATTAGCAGATACTCTATTGACACGGTTTACAGCAGTGCGTGCAGGTAATTTGGTAAGGGCGGCATCCAAATCTTTGTAGATTTGTGTGTAGATTTCATCAATAGTTGCCCTTCCAGAGAGTTGGATTTGGTCAAGACTAATTACTCCCTTTAAGGCAATAGGTACAGTACCTCTATTACTTTGAGGGACTACTGCTCCCGGGTCGTAGCCATATACTCTTGCCAAGTTATGATAAAATAATGCTCTCAAAAAGAAGCACTCTCCTTCCACTGTATTTTTAGCGGTTTCTGCCATTCTTACATTAGGTAAAGCCTCCAATATCAAATTAATTTGATTGATAGCAAAGTAAGAAATCTGCCAAAGAGCATTTGTAAAGTGAGCATTAGGCACATTATTAAACTCGCCGACCAATCTACCTGATTTGTTAGTTGCTCTGCCATTATCTGACAAAGCCTCTGGGAGAGCAATCAAATCTCTACCATATACACGCAAACCCTGTAAACGGTCGTAAACCCCAATGATAGCGGCTTGAATAGCCTCTTCGGTAGTAAAGGCAGTAGAGGAGTCTATAGATTGTCTTGGTTTGACATCTAAAAGGTTGCTGCATGAGGCAAAAAACAAAGAAATAGCCAAAGCAGTAATACGAATATATGATTGTATTTTTTTCATTGTCTTCAGTAAAGTTAATTGTTAGAAACCAATTTGAACACCAAAAGTATAATTACGAGATTGAGGAACTACACCATTGTTACCCGCTCCTGTATCTAAGAACTCAGGGTCATAGCCACTCCAATTGGTAAAAGTCAGCAAGTTGATTGCTTGAGCATACAAGCGAACATTGCTCATTTTGGCTTTAGATACTAAACTTTGTGGCAGGTTGTAAGAAAGAGTTAATTGCTTCAAGCGAATGTAAGAAGCATCTTCCCAAAATCTTGAACCAAATGCCAAACCATTGCTGCGCACTTCAGTGTTCCCGTTGATAGGTCTTGGCACGTCTGTAATCTGCCCGGGAGTAGTCCAACGGCGGTCAAATACATCTTGTAAGGTATTGAATGTACGACCTCCTAACTCTGACAAGAAAGCGGTTTGGTTATTAAATACTCTACGACCATATTCATATTGGAAAAATACAGAAAGTTCAAGTCCTTTGTAAGCAAAGGTATTGGTTAAGCCGCCAAAAGTAGTCGCTAAGTTAGATGCTCCTAATATTTTGAAGTCAGCAGGGTTGCGTGGCAAATAGGTAATATTACCATTGGCATCATACCACATTGGGCGACCTGTAGCTGGATTTACGCCGGCGTATTCTGCTGTGAACACTACGTTGATAGGATGCCCAGTGCGAATAGTCAAGTTACCGGGAAGTACGGTATCTGCGCCTGCCAATTTAGTTACTCTATTTTCCAATAAAGTGATGTTAAAATTGGTTCTCCAAGAAAAGCTACCTATTTGCAAGTTTACAGTATTAAGTGAAAACTCCCAGCCTTTATTTATCATTTCCCCTACGTTAGTAGAAATGTTGCTGTAACCAGCTGTCCAAGCCACAGGCTGGTCTAAGAGCAAATCTGTACTCTTCCTATTGAAGTACTCAATAGTAGTGCCTAATCTTCTATTAAAGAAACTCAAGTCCAATCCTACGTTGGCGGTGCTAAGACGCTCCCAACGGAGATTGGGGTTGGCTAATTGGGTGGGGGCGATACCTGCAGCACCTGCGTAGTTAAAACCACCATCTACTAAACCAAGGGCATCAAAGTTTCCTACTTGGTCGTTACCTGTTTGTCCATAGCTGGCTCTTAATTTGATTTCATCTACCCATGAAGCATTATTTTTGATGAAATTTTCTTCTGACATCAACCAGCCTGCTGAAACTGCGGGGAAAAAGCCATATTTATTATTTGCTCCAAAACGAGAAGACCCGTCATACCTTGCCGTGAAAGAGAATAAGTACTTGCTCTTGAAATCATAATTGACTTTACCAAAGGCTCCTGCTCTCTTATAACCAGTCCAAAAGCCTGTAACAGTTTCAGGGGTAGCACCAGTCTGGGGAGTTCGGAACTGAGAAGTAGGGAAAGTGATGTTCACTTGGTTGAAACTTTCGCGCACATCACTACGATATTCTACCCCTAACAAACCCGTAACTTTATGATTGCGTGCAAAAGTACGCATATAATTCAGCGTGTGGTTAGTAGTGAAATTCACTATGGATTCGTTTTCTATATTCAGTCTTCCTCTTACTGCAAAAGCATCAGCATTGCGAGGGTCGGAGTAGTTTTCTCCTTTAATTACTCTGTAGTCTATACCGGCAAAAGAATTGAAGGATAAACCTTCCATTATGTTCCAAGTAAGTTTAAAATTACCAACCAACTGATTAATAATATTCTTAATAGTGTTGTATTCACCTACTTGGATTACATTTTGATTCAAAATACCCGCAATACCGCCGTCTTGAGGACGCCCAAAATAAGTACCGTCTTCATTGCGGATAGGATTAGTAGGGAGAATCAGCGGGGAGGCAAAGTAAGGAGAACCTAAGAAAGAACCACCATTAGGACTACCAAAAGGACCTCTTTGGTTGATAGTACTTAAGTTAATAGACTGTTCGAAACTCAAACTATTATTTACTTTATGGTTTAGATTTAAACGCATAGTAGCACGCTGGAAATCTACATTAAGTACGTTAGCATCTTGCTTATTATAAGAACCAGAGAGGTAAAAAGTGGTCTTATCGCTTCCTCCACTTGCAGAAAGCTCAATATTATTGACAATACCTGTTCTATAGGATTCTCTTTGCCAATCGTAAGTAGGCAAAGCGGCTATCTGCTCGGCAGTCAAGTTACCGGGTTGGCGAATACCTGTCAGTGCGGCAGAAAGGGCAGCTGCTTCTGTAAGGGTAGGATTTTGATTTCTTATTGCTTCCGTTCTCACCTTAATCCAATCCTGAGAATTAAGTACATTCATAAACTTGATAGGTTCTACTAAGCCGTATTGGTAATTCAAATTAAAATTGGTTTTTCCGCCTTTACCTTTTTTAGTAGTAACTAAGACTACCCCATTAGACGCTTGCGCTCCATAGATAGAGGCAGCAGCGGCATCTTTCAAAATCTCGATGGATTCTATATCGTTAGGATTCAAGAAAGCAAGCGGATTAGAACTCACAAAGTCTGTGTTTCCTGCATTGTTAAGTTGTACACCATCTACAATATACAATGGTTCGTTACCTGCAGAGATAGAGGTAACACCACGAATCCTTACGCGCACCGCACCACCGGGAACACCATTTGCCGCCTGTACTAATACCCCTGCGGCACGTCCCTGAATAGCACGGTCAAAACTCTGCATTGGTAAATTTTCAATTACATCTCCCTTTACTGAGGAAATAGCACCCGTAATTTCTCTTTTGTTTTCTGTGCTATACCCAGTAACTACTACTTCAGAAAGTAACTTTTGGTCAGTTTGTAAAATGACATCAATCGTACTACGATTCCCAATTTGTACTTCTTGATTCAAAAAACCAACAAAGCTAAAAATTAGTGCTTCGGCATTCGCAGGCACTTGTAATCTGTACGTACCATCTGTTCCTGTGGCTGTACCTACGGTAGTACCTTTGACCACTACATTCACCCCTGGAAGTGGATTCCCGTCTTCTGATGAGGTTACTTTTCCAGAAATAATGCGGTCTTGTGCTTGAGCAATGTTGGTGAATGCAATGCCCAATAGAAGCACCAAACCATAAGGTAAGAGTCGTTTCATGTTTTAAGATTTAGGTTAAACAATTGAATGATAAAATTAATGTTGAATTAAAATAAAAAAACAAATCAACTTATTGATGATTAGGTAGGTAGTTGATATGACTTTTAATTGGATTTCGCAAATAAAACTAATATTTTTAATAAATGATTAAGAAATTTTGTTAAAATTTTATGTTAAAAAGATAAACACGTGATAACGAGTTGTTAAAGGGTTTAATTTTAATTTATCTTACGATAATACTGCTTGCTACAAAAGCCTGTCTGATAAGCATGAATACCTAAAATTAGATTTGTTATCCACTTGGTTACTAAGTAGATAAGATATTATTTTTCTATGAGAGATGAAATTATGAAGTACTTAGGCAAGTTCAAAATCTATTCACAAGTGTATCATTGGCTTAATTAATATAATAATAGAGATGGGGCAGATGCAATTTTGTTTTACTTTTCTGTTCATGCTCAGCTAAATAATTACCAATAAAACTACTATATGTTTGATTTTCAATAATATAAACCCTATTTTCTCTATTTTGTTGTAAAAACAATACAAGTATTAGATTAATCTTTTGATTATCAAAGCGTTGCGTTTTTAGCAAAAATCAGGCAAAAAATTCTCTTTAAAAAATATTTTTTTGAAAAATTTTATGTAGATTTATTTTTTTCTTCTATCTTTGCAAGTTCAAAATTAGACTAAGGTTTAAGCACATTCTAAATACACTATTCCTCAGATGGCTTTCAAGAAAAACAAAAAATTTAGCAACGATTTTACCAAAATCACCATTAGCCTTGCCTCTCCAGAGTCCATTTTAGAAAGTTCTCACGGAGAAGTTACACAACCTGAAACGATTAACTACCGTACTTACAAGCCTGAAATGGGAGGGTTGTTCTGCGAGCGCATTTTTGGACCTGTTAAAGATTGGGAGTGCCATTGTGGCAAATACAAGCGTATTCGCTATAAGGGCATTATTTGCGACCGATGTGGCGTGGAAGTAACTGAAAAGAAAGTAAGACGCGAGCGCATGGGACATATCCAGTTGGTAATTCCTGTGGCTCATATTTGGTATTTTCGCTCTCTACCCAATAAGATTGGCTATTTGTTAGGGCTTCCAACAAAGAAGTTAGACCAAGTAATCTACTACGAACGTTATGTGGTGGTACAGCCGGGAGTGAAAGCAAAAGACGGCATCAGTCAGTTAGATTTCCTGACCGAAGATGAGTATTTGGATATTATAGATAAACTGCCAAGAGAAAATCAAATGCTCCCCGATGAAGACCCTCAGAAGTTCATTGCTAAAATGGGGGCAGAGGCTTTAGAGATGCTCTTACAACGCTTAGACTTAGACCAACTTTCTTACGAATTAAGAGATTTGGCTTCTAACGATACTTCTCAACAGCGTAAGGCAGAGGCATTAAAACGCCTGAAAGTAGTAGAAGCTTTCCGTAATGCCAAAACAAGAAATGTAGAAAATAAGCCTGAGTGGATGATTATTCGCATGGTACCTGTGATTCCCCCCGAGTTGCGTCCTTTAGTACCTTTGGACGGTGGTCGCTTTGCTACCTCTGACTTAAACGATTTGTATAGAAGGGTTATTATTAGGAATAATCGCTTAAAGCGTTTGATAGATATTAAAGCCCCCGAGGTTATCTTACGCAATGAAAAAAGAATGTTGCAAGAGGCAGTAGATTCATTATTTGATAATTCTCGCAAGGTGAATGCGGTGCGTGCTGATGGAAATAGAGCATTGAAGTCTTTGAGTGATATGCTCAAAGGCAAGCAAGGTCGTTTCCGCCAGAACCTATTAGGAAAGCGTGTGGACTATTCTGGTCGTTCGGTGATTGTAGTAGGTCCCGAACTCAAACTGCACGAGTGCGGCTTGCCTAAGGATATGGCAGCAGAATTATTTAAGCCATTTATTATTAGAAAGCTCATAGAAAGAGGAATTGTAAAAACTGTAAAGTCTGCCAAGAAAATAGTAGATAAAAAACTTCCTGTAGTGTGGGATATTTTGGAAAACGTACTGAAAGGACACCCTGTCCTGCTCAACCGCGCTCCTACATTGCACCGATTAGGTATTCAGGCTTTCCAACCTAAACTGATAGAAGGGAAAGCTATCCAATTGCACCCCTTAGTTTGTACTGCCTTCAACGCTGACTTTGACGGGGACCAAATGGCAGTTCACGTTCCACTTGGGCAAGGTGCTGTATTGGAAGCCTCTTTATTGATGCTTGCTTCTCATAATATCTTGAACCCTGCAAACGGTACGCCTATTACTGTACCTTCTCAGGATATGGTATTGGGCTTGTATTACCTTTCCAAAGGTCGTCGCTCTACGCCCGAACATCCCGTAAAAGGCGAAGGAATGAGGTTCTACTCTGCCGAGGAGGTAATCATTGCTATCAATGAAGGCAAATTAGATAAAAATGCTTTTATTAAAGTAAGAGTACCCGTAAAAGACGAAAAAACAGGAGAAATAAAGAACAAATTGATTGAAACAGTGGCGGGTAGAGTCATCATCAATCAATACGTTCCAAAAGAAGTAGGTTTCTTAAATGAAGAACTGACTAAGAAAAAACTCCAGCAGATTATTGCTCAGGTATTCAAAGTCGTAGGTATGCAACGTACTGCTCACTTCTTAGATGATATTAAGTATCTCGGATTCCAAACTGCTTTTAAAGGTGGACTTTCTATTGGCTTATCTGATGTGAAAGTACCTGCTAACAAAATGGCTTTAATCGAGGAGGCAAAGAAAGAAGTAGATGCGATATGGAACAACTACTACATGGGACTTATCACTGACAATGAAAGGTATAACCAAGTAATTGACGTTTGGACAAAGGTAAATAATGATATCACTACTACTCTATTAAAACAGTTAGAAGAAGATAGACAAGGTTTCAATCCTATCTATATGATGATGCACTCTGGCGCAAGGGGGTCAAGAGAGCAAGTACGTCAGTTAGGAGGTATGAGAGGTCTGATGGCAAAACCACAAAAGAACCTACAAGGTTCAGTAGGAGAGATTATCGAGAACCCTATCCTTTCTAATTTCAAAGAAGGTTTGGACGTAGTAGAATACTTTATCTCTACTCACGGTGCGCGTAAAGGTCTGGCAGATACTGCCTTAAAGACAGCTGACGCAGGGTACTTGACTCGCCGCTTGGTGGACGTAGCCCAAGACGTAGTTATTAACGAAGAGGATTGTGGTACATTGAGAGGTATCACGATGGAAGCCTTGAAAGACCAAGACGATGTAATAGAGAAATTGGCAGAGAGAATCTTAGGTCGTGTGTCGGTACATGATGTCTTTGACCCACTTACCAACGAGTTGATTGTTGCCTCTGGCGAAGAAATCACAGAAGATATTGCTAAGAGAATAGACGATACAAGCATTGAGCAAGTGGAAATTCGCTCTGTATTAACTTGTGAGTCTAAGCAAGGTGTTTGCTCAAAATGCTATGGTAGAAACTTAGCCTCGGGGAAAATGGTACAAATAGGCGAGGCTGTAGGAGTGATTGCAGCGCAGTCTATCGGTGAACCCGGTACTCAGCTTACACTAAGAACTTTCCACGTAGGGGGTGCGGCTTCTAATATTTCAGTAGAATCTTCTGTGAATGCTAAGTTTGCAGGGAAGATAGAATTCGAGGAGATGAAATTAGTACCTACTACTACCAATGATGGAGAGAAAATTAACGTAGTAATGGCTCGTACAGCAGAGGTAAAAATTGTTAATCCGACTACTGGGCAAGTACTTATCAGTCAGCACGTTCCTTATGGCTCTTTTTTAAAAGTAAAAGAAGGGCAAATGGTAGAGAAAGGAGATAATATTTGCTATTGGGACCCTTATAATGCTGTGATTCTTTCTCAATACGATGGGGTAGTAGAGTTTGAAGCTATTGAGGAAGGCATTACTTACCAAGAAGAATATGACGAGCAGACTGGTTACAAGGAAAAAGTAATTATAGAAACAAGAGATAGGACAAAGAACCCTGTTATCATGGTGCGTAATGACCAAGGACAAGTCATTAGCAGCAATATCCCTGTTGGTTCGCACTTAGCCGTAGAAAATAAGCAAAGAGTAAAAGCAGGACAAATCTTGGTGAAAATCCCAAGAACTTTGAGTAAGATGCGAGATATTACAGGTGGTCTGCCTCGTATTACAGAATTGTTTGAGGCACGTAATCCCTCTAACCCTGCCGTAGTAAGCGAGATAGATGGAGTAGTAACTTATGGTGCTATCAAGCGAGGGAACAGAGAAATCTTCGTAGAGTCGAAAGACGGCGTAAAAATGAAGTATATGGTGCCACTTTCTAAGCATATCTTGGTACAAGAGAATGACTTTGTAAAAGCAGGACACCCGCTTTCTGATGGGGCAACTACTCCTTCGGATATTTTGGCTATCAAAGGTCCTACTGCTGTACAAGAGTATTTAGTAAATGAAATTCAAGAGGTATATCGCTTGCAAGGGGTAAAAATCAACGATAAGCATATTGAGGTAATTGTTCGCCAAATGATGCAGAAAGTAGAAATCATAGACCCTGGAGATACGATGTTCTTACCAGGACAAGTCGTAGATAAATTCTCCTTCCGCGATGCTAACGATGTGATTTTGGACAAGAAAATAGTTATAGACCCCGGAGATTCTACTACTATGAAAAAAGGCATGATTGTCAGCGCAAGGAGATTAAGAGATGAAAACTCTATGCTCAAACGCAAAGACATGAAATTGGTAAAGGTAAAAGATGCCCAACCTGCGGTTTCTAAACCTACCTTGCAAGGCATTACTCAGGCTTCTTTGGGAACAAAAAGCGTATTCTCGGCAGCATCTTTCCAAGAAACGACCAAAGTTCTTAGCGAAGCAGCAATCCGTGGCAAGACCGACTATTTACTTGGCTTAAAAGAAAACGTAATTGTTGGACACTTAATCCCAGCAGGTACAGGTATGCGCCAGTACGAAACTATTAAGGTATATTCAAAAGAAGAGTACGAGGCAATCAAGGAATCCAAAGAAACTTTCAAATTAAAGAAAGAATACCAAGATTAACTTGTTGCTTATTAACAAAAAAGCCCTTTGAAAACTTCAAAGGGTTTTTTTATGTTAAAAAATGAACTTATCTTTGGCATAAAATCTATTTCATTGACAGCGTTTTTATTCTTTTTGCTCTTTATCCCCCTTTTTGCTTTGGTGGGAGTTTATACTGAAAGGAAAATATCTGCCTTTATCCAAGACCGCTTGGGACCTATGGAAGTAGGCAAGTACGGCTTATTGCAGACTTTGGCAGATATTCTCAAACTCCTTCAAAAAGAGGATATAGTACCAATAAGCGTAGATAGAAAACTTTTTCTCTTCGCGCCTTTGGTGATTTATACTGCGGTCTTCTCTGGCTTTGCAGTCATACCTCTCTCAGTGGATTTAGTTGGCTCTACTGCCCAAATAGGTGTTTTTTATTTGCTCACTTTTGTTTCTTTGGACATCATTGGCTTGCTCATGGCAGGTTGGGGGTCTAATAATAAATTTTCCCTTTATGGAGCAATTCGCTCAGTAGCCCAGATAGTTTCTTACGAGATTCCCTTAGGATTATCAGTGTTATGCGTGGCAGTATTTACCCAAACACTTAATCTACAAGAAATTAGCCTACAGCAAGGTGTGTTGAATCAGAGCGATGAGAAAAGCTATTTATTGGGTTTGCCTTGGATAGAAGTTACTCATTTAGGAGGCGTGCTTACTTGGAATATTATTAGGTTTCCTGCTTTATTTTTTGTTTTTATTATCTTTTTTATTGCAAGTTTGGCAGAGTGCAATCGCGCTCCCTTTGACCTACCCGAGGCGGAATCCGAGTTAGTAGCAGGATTCCAAACAGAATACTCAGGATTACGTTGGGCATTTTTAATGTTAGCAGAATACGGTATGATGCTCTTGGTCAGTCTTTTAGCAAGCGTTCTGTTCTTAGGAAGTTGGAATACTCCCTTGCCTAACCTCGGAGATTTCAAGTTAGCCTCTTATACCACAGGCACTCTATGGGGGATTTTTTGGCTTTTTCTCAAAAGCATTGCCCTTATTTTTGTGCAGATGTGGGTACGCTGGACTTACCCTCGCCTCAGAGTCGACCAATTAATGACGCTTTGTTGGAAATACCTCACACCTTTTAACCTGATTTTACTGCTAATATGTGCAGTATGGAGGCTATTGTTAGTCTAATATTTAGTTAATACGCTTATATTTTTATGCTCCAGTGAAATTGGTTGCTCAAAAAAAAATTACAAGCTATTACTAATCAATGATTGAACTTTGTAAAGTTTATAAGGTTATGTTAAAAACGCTAATTGTTCATTGTGCTGCTCTCCTTCCCAAAGTTCCTAAAAACTTTTAGATAGTTCCCAACCTACATAAATGAGTACTTAACTTATTTGGAAAATACGATGTCAAAAAATCCACCTCTATCTATGAATTTTGTAGGAATAATTTTATCTTTGTTAAGGAAATCCTGCCATCATATCCTATGTTACATACCAAATTAATAAATCTTATTTTATGTTTCCTACTTTCTATATTCTTTACTACTTGGGGTATTGCTCAAGAAGGGAATATAAGAAAGCAAATTAATGATTCTTTGGCTTTCTTCCGAGAACCTATTGATACCATAAACTTTTATATTCGCCTCTCTGAAAGATTTTTTCTTATCAATGCTCAGTTAAGCAAGTATTATGCCCACCAAACTATCCAACTTGCTAAGGAAAATAAATACAAAGAAGGTGAAATCAGGGGCTTGCTGTCGCTTGGGTACATAGAGCAATTTAGTCATCCTGACCAAGCCACCCGCTGTTTTACGGAAGCAAAGGAAAAAGCAGAAAATATAAAAAACTTTGCTTTACTTTCTGATGCTTACAATTTCTTAGCCAACTTTTATTTCAAGTTTGAGCAGTATGACCTTGCTATTCAATATATTCAAGAACAAATTAGTTTGATAAATGAAAAAAACTTAAACCAAACTCCTCCTTACGGTTTACTGGGAGGGATTTATGCCAAACAAGAAAAAACCGACTTGGCAATAGAAGCATACGAAAGACAAATTCAAAGCCAACTTGCAAAGGGGCAGGAAAGGTTTATTACAGGCACCTTAAGCGAAGCTGGGAATGCCTATTTTTATGTTAAGGAATACGAGAAAGCACGAGAATACTACCTCAAAGGAATTGTGATAGGGGAAAAATACAGTGATGATAGAAGTTTGGGGTATTTGAAAGATAATGTAGGGCTGTCCTTATATAAGCAAAATAGATACAGAGAAGCCCTGCTTTGGCAAGTAGAAGCATTAACACATAGAAGAATACTCAACAGTGAACTTGAACTCATTGTAGGACTGAACAACCTCTCGGCTACCTATTTGGCTCTTGGCAAACCTGACTCTGCCTTGATTTATGCTCGTGAAAGTTATCCTTTAGCCCGCAAATTTGGATACATTAATTTTAATAGAGAAATAAGCGAAATTTTAGGAAAAACTTATTACGCTTTAAAAAATACTGACTCGGCTTACATATTTATTCAACAGTCATATAATTACCAAGATTCTTTGATAAGGCAGGAAAAAGAGAAGGCTTTATTAGGTGCTGTGGCAAGGTCAGAATTAGAGAAACAGAAGTATCAAAATAGCTTGTTGGCACTTCGAAATGAGCAATTATTATCTTTTGGAATTTGGCTTATACTACTGCTTATCATCATTGTAATCATCAGTTTTTTCCTTTGGAAGCAGAATCAAGCACGCAAAAAGCTACTGATACACCTGCAAGATTTAAATGCTACCAAAGATAAACTTTTTGCTATTTTAGGACACGACCTCCGTTCCCCTATAGCTTCTTTGATAAATCTACTGGAACTTCTTAATAATCAATTTATTAGCCATGAAGATTTTTTATCCTTTTCTACTAAACTCCAAGAAGGGGTAAAGTACGTGCATTTTACCTTAACTAACTTACTTATTTGGACGAATACCCAAATGAGAGGCTTAAAAACATACGTACAAGACATTGACTTACAAGAGTTAGTCAATGAAAATATAAATCTACTCTCTACAATAGCACATGCCAAAAATATACAAATTAACCACGAGATACCTGTAAATACCCACATAAAAGCAGACAAAGACCAAATAAACTTGGTTTTGCGAAATCTTATGAGTAATGCACTCAAATTTACCCCGCAAAGTGGAAATATTCACATTACGGCAAACTTCAAAGATAGCTTTTGGGAAATTTCAGTCAAAGATACAGGAGTAGGCATAAGTCCTGAGCGTGCGGCAAAATTGTTTATGAAGAATAATCATTCTTCCTCTTTAGGAACAGGGGGTGAAAAAGGCACAGGGTTTGGCTTGTGGATTTGTAAGGAAATGATAGAAATAAACGGGGGAAAGATTTGGGTAGAAAGCCAAGAGGGAAAAGGAAGTACATTTAGTTTTGCTTTGCCTGTACAGGCATAACGCAAGTATGTAAAAATCAATGGTAGATGTGTTTAGCAAAACTAATTCTTAGCAAAATGTAACTTATCGCAAAATAACTACGTTGTAACTTTTATAGGTTTTCTTTTTCATGTAGCAAAATATAATTTTCTAATAATGACCTCCATACAAGAAAAAAAACGAGTATATCTCCAAGGGATAGATTCTACGGTCTGGGAACACCCTGCAGATAGAGCGGCTTTGAAAGCCTTGCAAAATGTACCAGCTTTGGACACTGTGATAAAGACCGTACTAAGCCCCACAGTAGAAAAATCTATTCGCCTTGCCACGCTTGCCTCAGCAGTGAAAGTGTCTGAAAAACAGTTTATTAAAATATATGCTTTGCATCAAGAGGCTTGTAGAATTTTAGATATAGAACCACCTGACTTATTTATTTCCCAAAACCCTGTGCTTAACGCTTACGCAGTAGGTTGGAACAAGCCCTTTATCGTACTCAATACTTCTCTTATTCAAACTCTTGATAATGAAGAAATTTTGGGCGTAATAGGGCATGAACTGGGGCATATCAAGAGCGGACACATGCTCTACAAGACCTTGCTTTCTATTCTGATACAACTTTCACAACTTGCTTTTCAAATCCCCCTGACTGGCATTGCTTTGCAAGCAGTCATTATGGCTCTGCGAGAGTGGGATAGGAAAAGCGAGCTAAGTTCGGACAGAGCAGAAGCACTAACCACGCAAAATCCTGATACTGTTATTCGCTCCCTCATGAAAATGGCAGGGGGAAATCGTTTAGAAGAAATGGACTTAGGGGAGTTCATTAAACAAGCAGAAGAATACCAAAATGCCTCCACCATTTCTGATAATATTCATAAACTAATGAATACCATTTACTTAACCCACCCATTTCCTGTAGTAAGAGTGTTGGAACTTATCAATTGGGTACGCTCAGGCGAATACGATAGTATTTTGCGAGGAAATTATTCTAACCATAAAAAAGAACAACATACCTTCCAAGACTTCAAAGAAGCCGCCCATTCTTACAAAGAGGACTTCAAAAAACCCATCGAGAACGTAGTCAATGAGTTCAAAGAAAATATAGATGATATTGCTAAGAAGGTAAAGCAAGGATTTGATAATTTTAAAAAAAGAGGAGTATAAAAATTAAAGCTATCTATATTAAAGAGGCAAAGCGCTCTACTTTAATAATTTGTACGAATCGCTTTCATCAGTGCTATCTGAATAGCAATTAAAAGTATTGATGGCTTGTTATTTAACCCTGTTAGGGTCTTTGCGACCACTAACAGGGTAATGAGTATAATTCCTTAATAGTGGACGCATTCCCTATTAGCAAATATAAATGAGATAATTTTTATTCAGCATTACTTTTTACGTACTACCCCTTCCTAATGCTTTCTACGCCATAATGTTAAAATTAGAATACCCCTAAAAAATACAAAATACTGATAATAAGGCTCATAAAATCTGCTCCGCTACGTATTTTTTCTCAAGATTAGAAAATTAACATTTGGATTTCTTTTTTTCATTTTTTAGCTTTGCATGAATAAGAAAGTTAATAAAGTATTCTATCTTTCGGAATTGTAAATGTAAAACCCCCAAAACTACTACGCCTATGAGATAAAGATACACCAAATTTAGTATTCTATTTAGAAGAATTCCAAAAATAGTATGTTTGTAAAAAATAATATTCTTTCCACTTTTGCTTTAGTTTTCGCCCAATTTATCTTGCTAAATGGGAGTCTATTAGCGGAATCAAAAAAAGAAGAAAAAAAACAAAAGTTAGCAGGTGTAGATTATCACAACCTTACTAAAAATGACTTTCACTTACTCATTTCCAATCTACTAAACTTGCCATTAGAAGACACTACTAAGCGCTCCCTGTTTTTTAGAGATAGGTACGGCTCGCAGTATGGAGGCTTTTTTTCCCCTTTCCGTCAGCGTACCTCTCCTTTGCTTATGAGAAACCCAAGTGGTTTCAGTACACGCATAGAATTGGATAGTAGTGGCAAGTTTTATACGGTGTATGAAAAAATCGGAGACAACGACTTTAGACCTGCCTCTAATATTCCTTTTGATACTTACTTGAAAATCAGGTCAGAAGAACTCAATCGTCAGTATTGGAAAAGGCTGACCGAATCCCAAGGCGGAGCAGGCACAGTTACCTCTGGTGGCGGTAATAGGGCTATCCCCCTGATTCCCTTAGGAAAAACTTTTGACCGACTTTTTGGAGGCAGCAATTTAGACCTACAACCCAACGGCTCGGTCATGCTCGACTTTGGGGGGAGATGGCAGCGCATTGACAACCCTCAAATTCCTATTCGTCAGCAGCGCAACGGAGGCTTATTTTTCGACCAGCAAATCCAGATGAATCTTATAGGGAAAATTGGTGAAAAGCTCAATCTCAATGTAAATTGGGATACAAAAAGTACTTTCCAATACGAAAATAATTTTAAAATAGGCTATTCCTCTTCAGAAGAGGACATTGTCCAAGAAGTACAAATTGGTAATGTAAGTATGCCTACAAGCAATAGTTTGATTACAGGGGGACGTAACTTGTTAGGAGTAAAAACTCGCTTGCGTTTTGGAAAATTGTGGGTAAGTACGATTGTTTCCAATCAGAGGGGAACGGCAGAAACACTAAGGGTAAGAGGAGGAGCGCAAGCACGCCAATTTGAGATTCGCGCCGACCAATACGAAGACAATAGACACTTTTTCTTAGGGCATTTTTTTAGAGGGAACTACGAGCCTTCTTTGCGAACTATTCCCATAGTAACCTCAGGGGTGGTCATCACGCGCTTGGAGGTATATGTAACCAATAGAAACAACAACACGCAAACCCTTCGCAATGTAGTGGCTTTTATGGATATGGGCGAAGGGAATCCTTTTAGGAAAGATAATCCGGCTATTGGTCAGTCTAACCCTGCCTCCCCTGCTACCAACGATGCCAACCAACTTTTCCAAACAGTTACCCAAAACCAAGCCGTCAGAGATGTCGACCAAGTAAGCAGGATATTAGAAGACCAATACCGCTTGGTGAAAGGTACTGATTACGAACTGCTTAGAGGAGCAAGAAAATTAGACGAGAAAGAATACACCTTTCATCCCAATCTGGGTTACATTTCTTTGATTACTCCTTTGAGAAACGATGAGATTTTAGCTGTTTCTTATGAATATACTTACAATGGTCAGCGATACAAAGTAGGAGAATTGACGGAAACTTACCAAAACCAACCTGCCAATAATGTCATCATTATGAAAATGTTGCGACCTTCTACTATTCGTACTGACCTACCAATGTGGGATTTGATGATGAAAAATATCTATGGCTTGCAAACTAATCAGTTAGACCGTCAAAACTTCCAGTTAAGAGTTATTTACAGAGATGACATCACGGGCATAGACAACCCCAACTTGCAAGAAGGAGTAAACCTTAAAGATATTCCCTTAGTACAAGTACTTGATATGGACAGGCTTAATCAAAATAATGACCCCCAGCCTGACGGTAATTTTGATTATATCGAGGGAGTTACGATAGATGCACGCTTAGGAAAAATTATCTTTCCTGTGCTTGAGCCTTTTGGAAGTAAATTAGAAAGTAAATTTATCCCTGAATTAGAACGACAGCTAATTAATAAGTACGTTTTCAATGAGTTGTACAGAGGTACTAAGGCTGATGCTATTCTTTTGACGAGTAAAAGTAAGTTTTTCTTGAAAGGCAGTTTTCAGTCCGCCTTAGGCACGGAAATACAGCTACCGGGCATCAATATTTCTCCTAACTCCGTGAGTGTTAGAGCAGGCGGAGCAGTATTACAAGAAGGGCGCGATTTTTCTGTCGATTATCAGTTTGGACGTGTAAGAATCACTAATGAAGGAGTATTACGCTCAGGAAAGGAAATTATTATTCAGTACGAACGCTCTGACTTATTCAATTTCCAAACGCGTAACCTATTTGGAACAGATATAGAGTACAGATACAGCAAAGATATTCGTTTTACAGGTACGCTCATGCACCTGAACGAAAGACCAAACATTACAAGGGTTAGCATAGGTACAGAACCCACAAGAAATACAATGTTTGGCTTAGGCGTAAACATCAGAAAAGATGCCCCAATTTTAACTAAACTCATAGATAAACTTCCATTTATTAGCACCAAAGAACCCTCTAATTTTACTTTCGCAGGGGAGTTTGCAACAATTATACCGGGCGCCAATCAACTCATTGGTAAAGATGGCGGTACTTCTTATATAGACGACTTTGAAGCCGCAGAAATTCCCTATGATTTAACTCGCCAAGCACAAACTTGGTCTTTGGGAACTACTCCTTTTCAGTTTTTACCCACCAACAAAACCGATACCTTAGCTTATGCTTACAAAAGGGCAAAATTGGCTTGGTATGGCATAGACATTACTGCTTTTGCCACACAAGGTGCAGGCACGGGAGGTTTAGGGCAAAGACCGGTAGTCAGCACTCCTTTCAATCACTATACAAGAGCCATTCCTTTTAATGAGATTTTTAAAGGGAGAGACCCTCAAATCATCAATCAGCCTGAGTTTACGTTGGATTTAGCCTATTATCCTGACGAGCGAGGTATGTATAACTACAATCCAGACCTGAACAGTAACGGAACTTTGAAAAACCCAAGAGGAAATTTCGCTTCTATTACCAAAGCAGTTACTTATGATATTGATTTTGACAATATTAACGTACAGTACATAGAGTTTTGGCTTTTAGACCCTTTTATCCAAGGCGCAAGTGGTCAAATCTCAAGAAATATCAATGGACAAGTAGTTCGGACAAATAATAATACAGGAGGTAAGATTGTTTTTAACATTGGGAGTATTTCAGAAGATTACATTCCCGATTCTCGCCATGGCTTTGAAAATGGACTCCCCTCCAATGATAACCAAAGAGATTTCTCTATTACTCCATGGGGAAAAGTTACCCGACAGCCGTACTTGACCAATGCTTTCTCAGCGGAAAATGGAGCAAGAGAACGCCAAGATGTAGGTATGGACGGGCTAACAGACGAAGAGGAACGGACTTTTTTTAGAAGGTATTTAGACAGAATCAGAGGAGTATTAGCTCCTAACGTATATAATCAGTTTGAGCAAGACCCCTCAGGAGATAATTTTAGGTACTACTTAGACGAAACTTTCGGGAGTGGAGAATTTTCAGTGTTTGACCGCTACCGTTTCTTTAATGGACAAGATGGCAACTCTCCTGTGAATGCAGGAGGTACAGCCTCTTCCTCTACCTTTCCTGATAATGAAGATTTGAATAGAGATAATACGCTTAATGACTTAGAAACCTACTTTGAGTATCAAGTAGATTTACGTCCTAACACTTTGGCAAATAATCCTTACGTAGTTTCCAAAGTAATAGCCAATGCTGGTGGGGAGCAGGTTACTTGGTACCAGTTCCGCATTCCTATCCGTCAGTTTGATAGCAAAGTTGGTAACATCGAGAACTTCAAATCTATTCGCTTTATTCGTACATATCTTACGGATTGGCAGCAGCCCGTAGTGCTGCGTTTGGCTCAGTTCCAGTTCGTAGGTACGCAGTGGCGTCCATTTTTAGAAGACTTGACTCAGCCCGGTTTTACCCTGCCCAAAGAACCTTATAATGCGCAATTTACAGTTTCTTCGGTCAATGCAGAAGAAAATGGAGCATTTGATGGGGTAAATACTCCGTATGTGCTTCCTCCGGGTTTTATTAGGGATTTAGATTTTGCCTCTAATACCAATGCTCGAAGAAATGAACAGTCTTTGCGGCTATGTGTAGATAATTTAGGAGATAGGGACAGCAGAGCAGTATATAAAAATATTATCTTGGATATGGTGAACTACGAACGTGTAAAAATGTTTATTCACGCCGAGAGCGAAACCACCAAAGATGGAGAAATGACCGCATTTTTGCGTTTAGGAACAGATTTTAAAGAAAACTTTTATGAAATTGAAGTTCCGCTGGTCATGACTCCCAAAGGCACGCAAGACCCAAGACTAATTTGGGCAATAGAAAATGAAATAGATGTAGCTATTCAGGATTTGATAAATCTCAAAGCCAATCGCAATCGTCAAAATCTCTCATTGAGAATCCCATACAGCGAAACAGTAGATAGGTTTAAGCTAACCGTCGTGGGCAACCCTGATATTAGTTCAGTACAAACTTTGATGATTGGTTTGCGAAATCCAGAAAGTGCAGATGAAGCTCCTAAGCAAGTATGCATTTGGGTAAATGAACTCCGAGTGGCAGGTTTTAACAACCGCGCAGGCTGGGCGGCAACGGCTCGCTTAAATACCCAATTAGCCGACTTGGCTCTGGTAAATGCCTCTGTCAGATACAGTTCTCCGTTTTTCGGAGGAATCCAAGACAAAATCTCTGCACGTACGCGCGACCACAATTTAGAGTACGATATTTCTGCGAATGTTAAGTTAGACAAGTTTCTACTTGGCAAATTAGGCATCAGTCTGCCCATGTTTGTTAGCTATGAAAGGCGCTTATCTACTCCTTATTTCAACCCCTTAGACCCCGATATGCCGTTGGACTTAGCCTTAGAAACTCGCCCTAATACCGACAGTGATGTCTTTTTGCGTTTGGTCAGAGAGGAAGGCATACGTCGCAGCATCAACTTTACCAATGTGAAATATACCAATCCTAAACCTAGCATCAAGCCCCAACTTTGGAGTTTGTCTAATTTTGTCCTCAATTATTCTTATAATGATTTGATAAATAGAAACATACGTATTGATGAATATAACGAACGCTTTACCAGAGTAGGAGTCGGCTATACTTACACCAGCACAAGACCTGCTTGGGAGCCATTCAAAAAAAGTACAGAATTAAACGCAAAGTATTTGAAATTTATCAAGGATTTTAATATCAATCCTTTGCCTAACAATATTAACATCAGAGCTGATGTAGATAGGCGTTTTGTCAAAACACAGCTTCGCAATGCAGACCTCACTACTTTGGGCATTTTGCCTTTGTATGAAAAAGCCTTTACTTTCAATAGATTTTATCAAATGCGCTGGGGGATTTCTCGCAACTTAAACGTAGATTATCAATCGCAAGTTTTTGCTATGATAGATGAACCTTTGGGAGAAATCAATCGCGACTTGGTCGACCCCAATCGTGAGATTACTAAACGAGACTCGGTCATCAGAAATGTATTGCGCTTAGGTCGCATGAAAAACTACCAACAGACAATTGGCGCAACTTACAAATTGCCTTTCGATAAATTTCCTATAACTGACTGGGTAGATGCAGATGTACGCTATCAAGCAGGATACAATTGGACGGCAGGCGCAGTAGGCATAGCCGATACTTTGGGAAATAACATGCAAAATAACAATAATATCAATTTGCAAGGGCAGTTGAACATGAGAAAGTTATACGATAAAAGTAGATTTTTACAACAAGTAAATAACCCTAACAAGACCGTGCAACTGCCCCCGCGTGGCGAAGAGAAAAAGAGGCGACTGCAAGCAAGAATTAAGCGATATGAAAAGAGAAAAGCAGGTATAGAAGCACGCTTATCAGGGAAGCCCATTATCTTGGAAAGCAAAAATAGTAGCCTTCCCGATACCACTAAGGCAAAGGTTCGCCGACTAATAAAAAAAATAGACAAGTATGAATTAAAAATTCAAGACTTGCGGTACGACACAGCTAAGTTTGCAAAGAGAATAAGCAAGTACAAAGAAAAAGTAAGTAATTGGAAGAAAGACCTACTTCCTATGCGTATAGACACGATTAAGGCAGAAAAGTTAAGTGCAAGCGATACAGCTAAGTACAAAAAACGCTTAGAAAAAATAGAAGAAAAACTGAAAAAGTTTGCTGATAAAATCAAGGAAATTGAGGAAAAACAGCAAAAAGACAAGCTACCTCGCAAACCTCCTGCCAAACCTGTGCAGACTATTACGCGGTTGCTGATGTCAGTGCAAAAGGTAAATTTTACCTACTCCTCCACCAATTCTACTGTTTTCCCCGGAGTATTGAATGTGCCAAGCTACTTTGGTATAGACCAAAATAATGGAGCTCCGGGAATAGGTTTTATCTTAGGAAGCCAAAATTCCAATATAAAAAATATGGCTTCGCAAAATGGTTGGCTCTCTCGCAGCCCTCTTCAGAACAATTCTTTTGCACAAGGTAATACTACAAATTTAGGGTTGAGAGTAACCGTAGAACCTTTCAAAGATTTTGATATGCAGTTAGATGCAAAAAAAATCAGGAGTGCTAACTATTCAGAAGTATTTAGATTCAATACCTCCTTGGAGCAACACCGCTCTGAAACTACTACTCGCAGTGGGCAGTACAGTATTTCCTTTTTCTCTCTTAGGACTGCTTTTGCCAGAGATGATGCCGCCTTTAATTCTCCTTTGTTTGACAATATGATTGCCTACCGAAATACAATTAAGGCACGCTTAGATGCCGCCAATCCCGAACCTACTGAGTACCGAATCAATTCCCAAGATGTACTTATTCCTGCCTTCTTAGCGGCGTATTCAGGAAAAGATGCTTCGGCTCAGCCCTTATCTGCTTTTCCCCAACTCCCCATGCCTAATTGGAGAATTACTTACTCTGGCTTATCCAATCTGGATATGTTTAAAAGAGTATTTAGAAGTGTGCAAATTACCCATGCTTTTACCTCTGATTACAACGTAGGTAGTTATACTTCTTCACTGCTCTACGGACCTGACTATGTGGACTTAAGTATTAGAGAGCAAGATATTCCCTTAGCCATATTTGACCCCCTTACAGGCGACCTTGTGCCTGTATTGGTCATGAACCAAATCAATATTACAGAAAACTTTAATCCCCTGCTCGGTATCAATTTGCGTACCGTCAGCAACATGACTTTTAATGTCCAATATCGTAGGCAGAGAAGTATCGCCCTGAATCTTACTAACGTTCAGGTTACAGAATTAAAAAATACAGACATTTCCGTAGATGTAAGCTATACCAAAGCAGGGCTAAAAATTCCTTTTAAAATAGATGGAGGCTACAAAGTACTTAAAAATGACTTGACATTCCGCTTAGCACTGACTGCTCGCAATACGCGTACTTTGCAAAGACGCCTGAATGATGACGATGAGCAGGTAACTACTGTAACAGCAGGGAATCTTAATATTCAGATTAGTCCTACCATACAGTATGCAGTGAATCAGCGTGTCAATTTGCAGTTTTATTTTGACCGCTCTATCAATCAGCCCTACATTTCCAATTCTTTCAAGCGCACTAATACCAATTTTGGACTCAGAGTAAGGTTTAACTTAGCGCAGTAAGTTGAAAGGACTTATAAACAAGGCGTATTCCCTCCATCTACGGGTAGGTTGATGCCTGTAATGAAAGCGGCCGAGGGCGAAGCCAAGAAAGCCGCAGCGTATGCAATCTCCTCAGCCTCCCCAAACCTGCGGACAGGAATACTCGCTTTGAGTTTCTCCTCATACTCCTCTACGGAAATACCCGCATTTTTTGCTCGCGTAGCCATCAAAGAATCTAAGCGGGCAGTTTTGGTATAGCCCGGCAAGATGTTATTCACTGTAATGCCAAAAGGAGCAAGTTCAGTAGCCAATGTTTTTGCCCAACTTGCTACTGCTCCCCGAATAGTATTAGATACACCCAAACCCGCTATGGGAACTTTTACAGAGGTAGAAATAATATTAATAATTCTCCCATAGCCCTCTTTTTTCATCAGAGGGACAAGGGCTTGGCTAAGATGCTGATTGCAAATGATATGAGCTGAGAATCCATTAATAAACTGTTGCACATCTGCCTCAAAAATATTCCCCGCAGGCGGTCCCCCCGTGTTATTAACAAGGATATGTACTGCTTTTTTTTGAGAGGCATACTGGTATATTTTAGTTTTTAAATCTTCTGCATTAGAAAAATCTGCCACCAAATAATCGTGCTGCTGATTTTGAGAAATATCTAACTCGCTTAATACTTTTTTCAGGGCTTCTTCGTTACGTGCTAAAAGGGTAATATCTGCCCCCAAGCGGGCTAACTCTAAGGCAATCGCCTTGCCGATGCCTTGCGTACTTCCCGCTACTACTGCTTGCTTGTTTAGTAAAGAAAGGTTCATTGTTTTGTAAGGCTTGTATCAGTTTTTTTGGAAAAAAATTAAATGATAAAAACTTATACTAAAACAAAAAGAGTTTGCTGTTTAAAACCAATTCATTTTAAGTATAATTATTACTTGGAAAGTTATCCGATTTACTTGAGTTTTCCAAAATTAATCTAAAATAATCGTTATAAAGCGTATATTTGTTATGATTATCACTTTAAAAGCATGTTAGAAAAACTACTTTTGACCTCTTTACTCATTTCTATTTTCACTTCTCGGCTCTATGCTCAAGAGATAGACAGCCTACACTCATTGATAAGACAAGCAAAAGCAAGTACATTAAAAGTGGATTATATGTCTTCCTTATCAAGGGTATATCGATTTTCCAATCCTGATAGTGCTACCTTCTGGGCAAAGCAAGGTCTGCTCTTAGCCCGAAAATTAAACTATGAAAAAGGCATTGCAAAATGCCTGAACCACTTAGGCGTAATTCACTGGATAAGAGGCAACTACGATTCAGCTATCATATATCTGACTAATTCTCTCCAAATTAGTAAAAACATCAAAGATGAGGAACAGCAGGCAAGTTGTCTGAACAATTTGGGTTTAGTCCATAAAGAAAAAGGAGAATGCGCCAAAGCATTTCAATATTTTTATCAAACGGTAGCATTAGATAGAAAATTAAACGACACAGTAAGCATACCTATTGGGATAAACAACTTAGGCACGATTTACCACATGCAAGGCAGGTATGACTCCGCCTTGTATTGCTATTTAGAGGCGTTTGAACTATTTAAACAAAATGAAAACAAAGAAGGGCAAAGATATACAAGTAATAATATTGGGATGATTTATGACATCATCAAAAACCGACAAAAGGCATATTACTACTACATGAAATCCTTATCAATTGCAAAGAGTCTAAAAGACCAACAGGGCATTAACATGGCAATGACAAATATAGGAAATCTGCTTTATCAGCAAAAACAGTACGACAGCGCCTTGTATTACTACAATCAATCCTTAGCAGTATCTCAAAAAATAGAGGAGAAGGAGGGCATTGCAGAAAACTACCTTGGCATGGGTAATGCCTGGGATGCACTTGGTGATAAGTCATTAGCTAGTAAATATGCTTTGAAAGCATTGGCTATTTATCAGCAAATAGGTCATCAGGAAAAAATAGCAAATACTCTATTAAATATAGCAAAAATTGAATATGAGGCAAAAAGATACAAAAAAAGCAAAAAAAATGCAGAAGAAGCTATGAAAATCTCTAACCGAATAGGTTTGTTGCCCTTACGTAAAGAAATACAATACCTACTCCATAATATTTTTTACCAACAAAAAAATTATAAACAAGCACTTTATTTTTACAAAATGGCAAATGCAACAAAAGACAGTTTATTTGATATAGAGAAACAAAGAATGATAGAGCGTTTACAATTAGATTTTGAAGTAAAAATCAAGCAAAATGAAATAGATAGATTGCTTCGCGAAAAGAAACAAAAAGAGATAGAAATAACCTATAAAAATAGGCAGATGTACCTCATTGTTATTATTTTTACCTTGTTGATAATTCTTTTAGGGATTGCCTTTTTATATATTCGCAAAAAACGAAGATTAGAACAAGTCCTTATGGAAAAGAAGCTTGATGAAATTGCATGGATTAACTCTCATGTAATTCGCGCTCCTTTGGCTACTATCTTAGGACTTGTTCAGCTATTTGATAAGGAAAATCCTCATAGCGAAGATAATGCTCAAATCATAGACTATTTAAAAGAAAGCGCGGAGAAATTAGATGCAGTCATCAGAGAAATAGGTTCTAAAACCTATACTAAAAAATAAGCCTATGATACTTGAAATTTGTGTGGACTCTGCTTACTCTGCCATAGAAGCAGAGAAAGGCGGTGCTGACCGTGTAGAACTTTGTAGTAATCTTTTTGAGGGAGGTACTACGCCAAGTGCGGGAGGTATTGCCCTCTGCCGCAAACATATACAAATAGGGCTTTTTGTACTGATTCGTCCAAGAGGAGGTGATTTCTTGTACTCTGACTTAGAATTTGAAGTCATGAAATACGATATTCAGACAGCTAAAAACTTAGGTGCAGACGGCATCGTAGTTGGAATACTCAACCAAGATGGCACGGTTGACAAAAAACGCATGTCTATCTTAATGGAAGTTTGTTATCCTCTGCCCGTAACTTTTCACCGTGCTTTTGATATGGCGGTAGAGCCTTTCCAAGCCTTAGAAGATATTATTAGTCTTGGAGCGAATCGGATTCTTACCTCGGGACAGGAGCGTTCAGCTTTTGAAGGCACTGACTTATTAGCAGACTTAGTAAAAAAAGCTAAGCAACGCATTACTATCGTGGCTGGCGGAGGAGTAACAGAACGCAATATTTCTAAAATTCACCGCTTAACGGGCATCACTGAATTTCACTCCTCAGCAAGAAAAAAAGTAAGTAGCTTTATGCAATACCAACAGCATCAGGTATTTATGGGTGGAGAACTACGCATTCCTGAGTTCCTCAATAGCTTTGCTGATGCAGAAAAAATAAGAAAAATGAAAGAACTACCCTTGTGAGTTTCTTGGGAAAATACTGAATCTAAACTTGTTTAACTTTTACTTTCAAAAACATGTAAAAGCTTCACAAAACAATCTTTTAATGGTAAGTTGTTTAGAATTAATATAAATTTATTCATGTACATTCTTTTTTTAGCTGATTATTTGCAAATTTTAGCATATCTGATTAAATAGCAATATAATATACCTATCATCTATACTTGTCTTTACTTCTTTTTGTATGTACCTATCATAGAAGATAGGTACTCTTATACTTTTATCGTCTTTTTTGACTTAACAAACGCTAAAACATAGTAAATATGGCAAATGTACTTTGGTTACAAGGGGGAGCGTGTAGTGGTAATACCATGTCTTTCCTAAATGCTGAAGAACCTACTGTAATAGAGTTAGTTACAGATTTTGGGATAAATATTCTTTGGCATCCCTCCGTGGGCTTAGAAATTGGAGAACAGGTTACAGACCTGATGAATGACCTAATTAAGGGTAAAAAACAATTAGACATTTTTGTTTTTGAGGGGTCTGTCGTGCAAGGACCCAATAACACAGGGACTATGAACTACTTTTGCGACCGCCCCATGAAAGACTGGGTAAAAGAGTTAGCGGCGGTTGCCGCTTACACGGTAGCAATTGGAGATTGTGCTACTTGGGGGGGCATTCCTGCTGTACCACCTAACCCAAGCGAATCAACAGGTATGCAGTTTCACAAGCAAAAATTAGGTGGTTTCTTGGGTGCAAACTACAAATCCAGAGGAGGTTTACCCGTCATTAATATTCCCGGTTGCCCGGCTCACCCTGACTGGATTACCCAAATCTTAGTAGCTATTTCTACTGGCAGAATCAAAGATGTTTTGATAGACGAATATCACCGCCCTAAGACCTTTTTTACTGATTTTGTGCAGACAGGTTGCCCGAATGTCAATAATTTCGCTCAAAAAATAGATGGACACTTTGGTAAGCGCGGAGGCTGTTTGTTTTACGAAGTAGGTTGTAGAGGTCCGATGACACGTGCAAGTTGCAACCGCATTCTTTGGAATCGTCAAGCCAGTAAAACACGCGTTAATCACCCTTGCTTGGGCTGTACCGAACCCGGTTTCCCTCATCACGATTTGGTCAGAGGAAGTGTATTCAAGTCTTTGAAATACTTAGGCTTCCTACCCCAAGACGTACCTACGGGCGAAGGTAGATTGAAATACTATATTCGCGCAGGTTGGGAGAAAATCCTTCCTACCAATAAAGCACTTAAAGAAACTTCCAAATAAAAAAAAATATTAATCTCTATGGCAGCAATGGTTAAAGAACTCAATATATCGCCCGTAGGTCGCGTAGAAGGCGACTTGGACGTAAAAGTATATATAGAAAATGGAGTAGTTACACGCGCCCATACGCAGGCGGCAATGTTTCGCGGCTTTGAGAAAATCATGCAGGGCAAAGACCCTCAATCAGGTCTGATTGTTACCCCTCGTATTTGTGGCATTTGTGGAGGTTCTCACTTGTACTGTGCCTCTTCTGCACTGGATACAGCATGGAAAACACAGCTACCTCCTAATGCACTCTTATTAAGAGCAATAGGGCAAGCAACAGAAACCATACAAAGTATCCCACGTTGGTTTTATGCAATTTTTGCCACAGACATGGCAAATAAAAAATTTGCTAATAAGCCTCTCTACCAAGAAGTAGCAAAGCGCTTTGCCGCTTATGTAGGCACTTCTTTTCAAACAGGCGTAGTAGCAAGTGGCAGACCTGTAGAAGTATATGCACTTTTTGGCGGTCAGTGGCCACATTCCAGCTACATGATACCCGGAGGAGTGATGTGTGCGCCTACTTTGAAGGATATAACACGCGCTCATGCGATTATGAATCAATTTAGAAATGATTGGTTAGAGAAAGTATGGCTCGGCTGTTCCATAGAACGCTATTTGCAAATCAAATCGTGGGACGACATGATGGCATGGGTAGAAGAAAATGAATCTCAACGCAACAGTGATTTAGGCTTATTCATTCGTGCAGGTTTGCAGTTCGGCTTGGATAAGTTTGGGCAAGGGGTAGGTAAGTTTTTGGCTTACGGCACGTATTTGCACAAAGACAAGTACAACCGTCCTACTATCGAGGGCAGAAATGACGCACTCATCTCTTCAAGTGGCTTTTTTGACGGCAAAAATTATCATGTATTTGACCATAAGCAAGTAATGGAACACGTAAAGCACTCTTGGTATGCTGATGTGCCTGCTTCTCACCCCTGGAATGAGCCTATGCCCACGCCGCTTCCTTCACAAAATCTCATAGAAACTAACTTTGACGGTAAATATAGCTGGTCAAAAGCACCCCGTTATATGGGATATGCCGCAGAAACAGGACCTTTGGCAAGAGTAGTCATGAACGCCAATCCTGCAAACAAATCTCACCAAATTCAAGACCCTCTATTTGGAGATATTATCCAAAAATTAGGTCCGAGCGTATTCACACGCGTATTAGGTCGCATGCACGAAGCCCCAAGACTATATGAGTTTATCAATCAGTGGCTTACTCAAATAGATTTAGATGCAGAGTTTTACATCAAACCAAAAGAGATTGATGGACAAGGGTTTGGAGCAACAGAGGCAGCACGCGGTGCATTAGCCCACTGGATAGAAATAGAAGACGGTGTTATTAAAAACTACCAAGTCATTGCTCCTACCACTTGGAACGTAGGACCTAATGATGAACAGGGTAATCCCGGTCCGATAGAATCAGCACTAACAGGTATAGAAATCGAAGACCCACACGACCCAGTAGAAGTAGGTATGGTGGCTCGTTCTTTTGATTCTTGCTTGGTGTGTACCGTCCATGCTCATGACGGCAAAAACGGCGACAAACTTAAAAGTTTTAAACTTTGACAAGGCTTAACTCTCTATGTTCAGACCTGTCAGGTTTCAAAAACTGACAGGTTTTACCTGATAGAACCTTCATCAATGAAAATCGCAATCATGGGCTTCGGAAACCCAGTCCGCAGCGACGATGCCGTAGGCATATATGTTATAGAAAAACTAAAAAAGAGAATTAAAGAAAACGAGGTAATTACCTTGTTTGATATGGGTACTTCTGCATTTGAAGTACTGTTTCAGCTAAAAGGACATGAACGTATCATTATTATAGATTCGGTAATTAACTCTGGTGAACCTGTTGGCACGCTGTTCAGATTGCCTGCCAGCGAGGTAGAGGAAGCGATAGAAGACAATCCTTTGGTTTTCTTGCATAGTTTAAAGTGGAATCAAGGGCTTTCGTATGCCAAGAAAATCTTAGGACAAGAGTACCCCGCTGATATTCAAGTATATTTGATAGCCATAGAAAATATAAAATTAGAAGTACAGCTAAGCGAGGAGGTAAAAGCAGCAGCAGATAGAGTAGTAGATTTGATAGAAAAAGAAATACTTAGCTACAAAGTATAGCTACCTTCTATGAGTTGAATTAAACTAAAAAAATTGCTCTAATGCCTTAAAGGTGATTATCAGAATATAAACTCATAACTAAAAAACTTATAACTCATTATTGCCTATGTTCATTCCTCCAAATAAATATCTTGATAAGTTGGTAGAAAAGAAGCAGCAAGAAAAAGACTTAGGAAAGATTTTCTTAAAAAATAATCATCTTATCATTGCGAATGAGATTGTAGAAAATCTTTTTAGCAATGTGCATCATGTTTATGTGTCTTTCAAGCCAGATGTCAAAAGGCTATTCATCGTACCTAACACGGACGAGGTTTTTCGCAAGCTACACGACCCCGCTCAGCAAATGTTGAAGGACTTACCTCAAAAAAATAGCAAGAGCATAGCCTTGCACGAGGTATTGATTGACAATGACTTAGCAGATATTGATAGAGCTTTGGAGTACGAAATTCGTGAGAAGAAACAAATGCTTGTTATTCAATTTTAGAAAAAAGAGGAATGAGTGTATGAATTTTTTATTTTCACAAGAAAAAAGAGGCTTAGCTTGTGATTTGGACTTCATTAAAAATGGCAAGTGGCTCAAAGACAGTGAAGTACGCTACCGTCTTTATTTAGAAAAAGGAAGATGGCATTTGTGTATGCTCTATGTATGGATAGAAAATCCAATACAGTTGATATGTAGATTTATAGACCACTATGAATCTAAAAATAAGGCGCTTATATATGCCGAACTTTTCAAACGTGGTATGCAAAAAGATGCAAGAGGAACTCTAAAAACAAAGGAAAATGCTTTTAGTATTCACCCAAATTAACGACTTAACTACTGTAAATCAATTAATTAAATCAGAAGACCGACTTAGTGAATTAGTAGAAGTAATAGTAGATGAAACTCCTACTTCTACTGCTCAAAAAAAGCCCCAACTCATCGTGCAAGATGGGCAGTTTCAAGTCGCCTTGGATTGGTACAATCAAATGCCACCATATCTTTTTCCTAATCAGCTTCCTCTTTCAAAGGAAGTATTCTTAGGAACGATTTTTGGGCTCTTAGGCAACCTTGAAAAAACTTGGAATTACTTAGAAGGAAATTCTTTGCTTGCCGATTGGGACATTATGATGCGCATTTTTAACAATTATCCTATTGATTTTGAGATAATTAAAAATCAAAAAATTACCTCTGATTTTGACCAATATCGCTACTTGCACAATCTTGCAGTTGCCTATAATTATGCCTATTTTGAGGGACAGAACCTGCCAATCATTAAGCAGTTTTATCTGCAAGCCATAGAAAAAGCAACCTCCCAAGATTATAAATTATTCACCAGCAAACATTTTGCAAATTTCCTCTTGGATATAGGGCAAACCGCAGAAGCAGAAAAAATACTGAAAGAGGCTTTACAAATAGCAGAAAAAGAAGAAGTAAAAGCCTCATTACAGTTTGATTTGGTGAAAACTTTGATGAATAAATTGGTAGTGCCTTACCTGCCCGAATTAGTCGCCGAATTGAAACAAACACTTTGGGTATGTTTACAATTTTATGAGAAAAGCCAACTTTGGGCAGAGGCGGGAATGTTGCTCATAGATGCCTCCTTTATTGCCAATATAGACAATAGCTTTTCAGAATCTTTGGGATATATTAATAAGGCAATCAAGGACTTAGAATCAGAAAATCTTGCCGAGATGCTAGGCGAGGCATACATAAGAAAAGGTATTTTGCTTTATTCATGGTCTAAAAATGGCAATCCACAATTTTATAGACCTGCCTTGGAGGCATTTCAAGAGGCATTGCGAATTTTTACCAAAGAAGAAACTCCTGAAATTTTTGCGGAAATTCATCACCAACTGGGTGTTTTGTATGCAGAAATGCCCGACGAGGACAAAAAAAGAAGCGTATGGGCGGCGCTCTCTTCCTCTTCTTTCAGAGAAGCATTAAGTTTTTACACCAAAGAGGCTTATCCTTACCAATACGCCACTATCTGCAATAACTACGCCAATGCTCTGACAAACTATCCACCAATGAAAAAAGCAGATAACTATCAAAAAGCCTTAGAGTTATACAAGGAGGCACTGGAAATTCGCACTGCTGAGAATTTCCCTTACGAGCGGGCTTTGACCTTGATTAACTTTTTGGAAGCAAGTTGGTTAGTAGGTAACAAAGATGATACTTTCCATCAAGAGCGCTATAAAGAAATGCTTGAAAAGGCTTCGGAAATCAAGTATTTAGTTAGTGATGAAAAGTTAATAGCAGAGGCAGAGAGGCATTTGAGCGATTTGAAAAAATTGGAAAAAGAAGTATTATATTCATACAAATAAAATATCCAATACTAATGCACGAAATATCTTTGGTTCGCAATATTTTTCGTACTTTGGAGAGCCACTTCTCTCCCGAGGAGTTGGAAAAAATCAATACCATAGACTTGAAAGTAGGACTACTTTCTAACGTAGAACCTATACTTATGCAGTCAGCATTTGAGGCGGTAGTAAGTACAGAAGGGAGGTTTCAAAATGCAAAATTGAATATTTTGTTAGTGCCAATTTTGGTGCATTGTAACGAGTGCAACAAAATCAATGAAATCAAAGAATACAAGTTTGTATGTGCTTGCGGAAAACCTAATAACAATGTAGTGCAAGGAACAGAACTACTCATAGAGCGTGTTCATTTCAACTAAAGCCTATGATAAAGCGTTTAGCCAAATTATTGATTTACATATTTGACCTCTTGGAAAATCGCTGGGAGAGTCTGCGAACAGTGGTCTGGGTAAGTAATGGCTTGGTGTTTGCTTTTTTGTGTATGATTTTGTTAGTTGTCTTAGAAAAGTTTGGCTTCATACACACACATTTTACTTATCATTCTATCATTAGCGTTCCTTTTACCATTTTACTACTTTTCGAGATAGTAGGGTTGGTTTTCATTCTACCTCAATCTGTTGCTAATGCTTTGGGTAAACAAATAGAGATACTCAGCTTAATCCTACTGCGCTCATCTTTCAAGGAATTTGGAGAAATAGAAGTTCCCTTTGTTTGGGAAGATAGTATAGGACAAATCTTAAAAATGCTCTCCGACGGATGTGGAGCGTTAATAGTATTTTTTCTCTTGGCTTATTATTACAGAATTCAAAAGCACAAGCCTGTTACTACAAGTCAAGAGGAGCAGATACGATTTGTTAATTACCGCAAAATCATTGCCTTAGGCTTACTTTTAGTTTTTATTAGCATAGGAGTAATAGACTTGTATTATTGGTACAGGCTTGAAGTTTTCAATCAGTCTTTCAATACTTTTTATACCATTATGATTTATGCAGATATTTTAGTAGTTTTAATTGCTGTACGCCATACTACTCGTTTTCAAGACATTTTCCGCTATTCTGCATTTATCTTTATTACCATCATCATTCGCTTGTCTTTGGTAGTACCTGTATATTACAATGTGTTGCTTGGCATTACTGCCTCCCTTGTGGCGATTGGTGTTACCTTGTGTTACAACTATTTGAATAAAATTAACATAGAAAAAATTAGCTCATAATACTATGCAAATTATCAGAACATCTAAAAATATGCGCGGTGCAGTCCAATGCGACAATACGACTATGCACCTCCTACAAGCCAACGATTTCGTAGCAGATGCTATCCGCCAAGAAGTAAAAAAACGCAATATTCTCTTAATCAATATTGTATCTTCGTCAGGAAGCGGGAAAACCACCCTCCTACAAGAAACCGCTAAGAGGCTCAAAGACAAACTTCACATCAAAGTATTGGTAGGCGACCTTGAAACAGAAAGAGATGCCGAGCGCATTCGCCAAGTGGGAATTGATGCCCTGCAAATCGTTACCGGCGGAATTTGCCACTTGGAGGCACAGATGATTTGGCAAGCTATGCAAAAGCTAAACTTAGAGCATACGGATATACTTATCATTGAAAACGTAGGAAACTTGGTCTGCCCTGCTTCATTCGACTTGGGAGAAGATTATAGAGTTACGCTTATTGCCAGTACAGAAGGCGATGATAAACCCAAAAAGTACCCAAGAATGTTTCTCACCAGCGAACTTATGTTAGTCTCGAAAGCTGATTTGTTGCCCTATCTTCCTTTCTCAGTGGAAGCAGTCGTCAAGGACGCAAGAGAAGTAAACCCCGCAATTGAGCATATCGTCATCTCGAGTACCTCTGGACAAGGGCTTGATGAATGGTGCAATTGGCTATTAGAGAAAGTCAGACAAAAAAAAGGAATAGCACAAGCAAAAGAATTGGTAGTTAGCGAATAATGACAGTGCATATTCACATCTTAGGACAGGTACAGGGTGTAGGATTTCGCCCGTTTGTGTATCGCTTAGCCTCACAAATGAACTTGAACGGCTGGGTAAGCAATGGGAATGATGGGGTGCATACAGAAGTAAGCGGTACACGAGAAGAAATAGAATCTTTTTATAGAAATATACTTTATCAAAAACCTAACTTAGCAAAAATTACCGAAATTTCATGCAGAGAAATTGATGAGAAAAAATTTCAAAATTTTGAAATTAGAGAAAGCGATAAAACAGCACTCCCTAATCTTCTACCTACGCCTGATGTAGCAATGTGTGCGAGTTGTAGGCATGAAATTCACGATAAAAAGAATAGGCGATACGCTTATGCGTTTACAACATGTACAAATTGCGGGGTACGTTACTCTATCATGCAAACTTTGCCATACGATAGAGAAAATACCAGCATGAAAACTTTTATACAATGTACTGATTGTCAGGCAGAATACAATAATCCCTCAGACCGTCGTTATTTTTCTCAAACCAATTCCTGTGCCTCCTGTGGAATAGAAATGAAACTATACCAAGCCGATTCTAATATTTATACTACCCAAAATATTTTTCAGAAAGTAGTAGAGGCTTGGAAAACAGGCAAGATAGTCGCTATTAAAAATATCGGCGGGTATCTACTTACTTGCGATGCTACTAATACATTTGCAATCAATCAATTAAGAGAAAGAAAAAAACGTCCAAGCAAGCCTTTCGCACTGATGTATCCAAGTGTAGAAATCGTAGCAAAAGATGTGATGCTTCATGCAGAAGGTTTGCAATGCTTGCAAAGCCCTGAATCGCCAATAGTTCTCTTAGAAACAAAAAATAAAACAGAATCAGGTATTGCCAAAGAGGTGGTAGCTCCTCGATTAAATTTCTTAGGGGTGATGTTGCCTTACAGTCCACTTTTTTCTTTACTATTAGCTGATTACCAGCAAGTAATAGTAGCTACAAGCGGAAATTTGAGTAACTCACCTATTATTTTTGACGACGACAAGGCAATCAAAGATTTAACTACAATAGCAGATTATGTACTTACGCACAATCTCCCCCTCCAAGTACCACAAGATGACAGTGTACTTTCTTTTAATCATTTTGATAATCAAACAATCATTCTTAGAAGGTCAAGAGGGATAGCTCCTACTTTCATACAAAAAGACTTAAAAGTAAACGAAAAAACTATTTTAGGCATGGGGGCTATGATGAAAAGTAGTTTTGCACTTTCTCACCAAAAAAACGTGTATATCAGCCAATATTTGGGTGATTTGGAAAGTTATGAAACACAAGAAAATTACAAATTGGTTTTGAATCATTTGTTGAAACTTTTTAAGACTAAACCAGAAAAAATTGTTACCGACAAGCACCCTGATTATTTTTCTACTCAATTTGGAAAAGAATTAGCCGAAAAGGAAGGAATAGAAGTCAAACAGGTACAACACCACCTTGCTCATTTTGCGGCAGTTTTAGGAGAAAACAATCTCCTTTATCAAACTGAAAACGAGGCTATTTTGGGTATCATCTGGGACGGTACAGGACTTGGCGATGACGGCAATATATGGGGAGGTGAGTTTTTTATTTTTCAAAACAATGCTTTTCAACGTATTAATCATTTTCCTTATTTTCCAATGATTGCAGGCGATAAAATGCCCAAAGAGCCAAGAATATCAGCGCTTTGTGCGTTTGGAAATATAGAAAATGCGATACCACTATTGACAAAAAAATTTACAAAAACAGAATGGCAAGTGTATCAAAACTTGCTAAGCAAGGCTAAAATTCAAACATCAAGTATAGGACGCTTATTTGATGCAACAGCTTCTATATTAGGTATTTTAGATAAATCAAGCTATGAAGGCGAGGCGGCAATGCTTTTAGAGAATATTGCCTATCGTTATTATAAAAAAATTAGTATCTTGGAATTAAATGCCTTAGAAAGTTTAAATTTACCTTTTGAGGCTATTTTACAAGAAATAGTACAGGATTGGCAGGAGGAGAAAAATATTGGTTTTATTGCTTTAAAGTTTCACTACCTGCTTGTTCATCAAATAAAAAAACTAAGTAACGACTTGAATATTAAAAAAATAGCGTTCAGTGGGGGCGTTTTCCAAAATGCTTTATTAGTTACGCTCATCAAAAAATATTTACAAGATTTTGATTTGTATTTTCACAAGCAACTCTCGCCCAACGACGAGAATATTGCTTTCGGACAAATTATATTAAGTTTATTCACTTAAATTGTTAAAAATATGTGTTTAGCTATTCCGGGAAAAATAATCTCCATAGAAAGCCAATACAATGGCATGGTTCGCATGGCAAAAGTGCTTTTTGGTGGCATTACCAAAGAAGCGAGTCTTGAAATGGTGCCAAAGGCACAGGTAGGCGATTACGTGCTGGTGCATGTAGGAGTTGCCATAAGTATAGTAGATGAGCAAGAAGCAAAAAAGACCTTCGAGTATTTAGAAGGAATTGGAGAATTGGAGGAGTTGATGCCGATAAACTAAAAACTTCGATATTCGGCGTTCGCTATTCGACATTCAACATTCAAAAAAACAACGAATAACGAATGATGAATATTGAACTCCGAACTCCGGATGATAAAAACTTCGATATTCGGCGTTCGCTATTCGACGTTCAACATTCAAAAAAATAACGAATAACGAATGATGATATTGAACTCCGAACTCCGGATGATAAAAACTTCGATATTCGGCGTTCGCTATTCGACATTCAACATTCAATTCAAAAAATAACAAACACCAAAAGTAATATGAAATGAAATATCTTTCAGAATATAGAAATCCCGACGTAGTAATGCAATACTTGGATAAGATTGCAAAAATTGCTACTCAAAAATGGACTATCATGGAGGTTTGTGGTGGGCAGACGCATAGCTTAGTTAAAAATGGCTTACTTAACCTACTCCCTGACAACATACAAATGGTACACGGTCCGGGCTGTCCCGTATGTGTTACGCCTTTGCACCTCATAGATAAAGCGGTATATCTTGCAGAGGAAAAGGGAGTAATTCTTTGCTCTTTTGGTGATATGCTGCGCGTGCCGGGTTCTAAGAAAAGCCTTTTAGAAGCGAAAGCAAGCGGTGCCGATGTTCGTATTCTATACTCTCCCTTAGAGGCAGTGAAGTTGGCAAAAGAGAATCCTCAAAAAGAAGTCGTTTTCTTTGCCGTAGGTTTTGAAACGACCGCCCCTGCTAATGCCCTTTCTGTAATTCATGCCCAAAGAGAAGGGCTAAAAAACTACTCTATTCTTACTTCACACGTCTTAGTTCCCCCTGCGATTGAAGCAGTAATGAATGACGAATCTACGGCGATTCAAGGCTTTTTAGCGGCAGGACACGTTTGCACCATCATGGGCATAGATGAATACTATCCTATTTCGGAAAAATATCGCGTTCCATTAGTAGTTACAGGATTTGAACCTGTGGATTTAGTACAAGGAATATATATGACTATCAAACAGTTAGAAGAAGGGAAAACAGAGGTAGAAAATCAATACGGGCGAGTAGTCAAACCTGAGGGCAATCCTGAGGCGCGTAAGGTCATAGAGTCTGTTTTCAGAGTTTGCGATAGAGAGTGGCGCGGAATCGGAGTTATTCCGAATAGCGGCTATGAATTGCGCGCTGAGTTTGCTGAGTTTGATGCAAATGTCAAGTTTGATACAAAAATAGAAAAAGCAGAAGAGAGTAAGGAATGTATTGCCGGTTTGGTGCTTAAAGGCATTAAAAAACCGCATGAATGTTCTCAATTTGGCAAGAAATGTACCCCGACTTCTCCTTTGGGTGCGCCTATGGTGTCTTCGGAGGGAGCTTGTGCGGCATATTATCATTTTTCGCAAATAGTAAAGCACTAATGAATAATAAACTACAAATGCAACTCCAATGTCCTATGCCTCAGTTAGATTTCGAGGTAATTACACTTGGGCATGGAAGCGGTGGCTTGCTTACTAACAGACTGTTAGAAAGCGGAGTATTCGACTTACTCAAAAATGACTTGCTCAACGAGCGACACGATGGTGCATTGATAAATTTGCAGGGCAAAATAGCTTTTAGTACTGATAGCTTTGTCATTTCTCCTATTTTTTTCCCTCATAGCAATATTGGCGAGTTAGCAGTGAACGGCACAATCAACGATTTGGCAATGTGTGGCGCTGTTCCTAAGTATCTTTCTTTGAGCTTCATCTTAGAGGAGGGTTTGACTATGAAAGAGTTTTGGGAGGTATTGGTGTCCATTAAATTTGCATGTGAAAAATCAGGCGTTTATGTTGTTACAGGTGATACTAAGGTAGTAGAAAAAGGCAAAGGAGATAAAATTTTTATCAATACTTCGGGCATTGGTTCGGTTCACCCCCAAGCCAATATTAGCCTTAGAAATGTAAAAGTAGGAGATAGCATTGTGATTAGTGGAAAGGTAGCTACGCACGGCATTGCTATTATGTCAGTCAGAGAAGGTTTGCAGTTTGATTCTGATATTCAAAGCGATACACAGGCTTTGCATGGTGCTGTTTTGCCTTTGATAGAGCAGTTTGGCAGCCATATTCACCTTCTCAAAGACCCTACGCGTGGTGGCGTGGCGGCTGTACTGAATGAAATTGCCAGAGATACGCACTTAGGCATAGATTTGTGGCAAAAATATATTCCAATAGATGAGCAAGTAGAAGGAGCTTGCGAGATTTTAGGTCTGGACCCTCTTTATGTGGCAAACGAAGGAATATTTTTAAGCATTGTAAGTGACTCTATTGCAGAGGATTACGTACAAAATTTGCAAAAATTACCCGAAGGGAAAAATGCAAGAATTATTGGGAAAGTAGTGGAAACGCACCCTAAACAAGTAGTTTTGCAAAGTAGTATTGGTGGGAAAAGGCTGGTCAATATGCCTATTGGAGAGCAATTACCGAGAATTTGTTGAATGATAATCAGCAACTTAATCTATCTAATTTTATGGCAAAACGAAATTTATGTATGTTAATAATATTTTTTACTATCTTGTTTTCTTTTAATCTAACTTTTGCTCAAAACAAAATCAAAGAAGAAGTGCTGGCTTTTGAGAAAGCACGAGTCAATGCTACGCTCACCGCAGATACAAAAAAACTCGAGCAAATGCTTGCAGAAGAGGTAGTTTGGATACATTCAAGCGGAAAACGAGATAGCAAAGCAACTTATATCCAAGCTATTGCAGAAGGTAAAGCAAGGTATAAAAGCATGTCAGTAGAGCAGTCTGAGGCGCGTATTTATGGAGAAATTGCTATCACTAATGGCATTTTGGAGTTTGAATCTATTGCTCTTGATAATACCATTACCAAAGTCAGAACCCTATTTACTTGCGTATATCGCAAAAAAAAGGGTAATTGGCAGGTAGTTTCTTGGCAGACTACTCGTTTTTAACACATTAAACATCTTAAAATCAATTAATTTTGCTTATTTAACATTATGAAAAACACAATTTTAGCACCTATTGTCGCTTTTGCTGTTGCACTTTCGCTCTTCTCTTGTGGAGGTAATCAAACAGCAGGCTCTGAAAGTGAAGTAAAAAAAGATTCAGCAGCAACCGACCCACATGCTCAACACCAAGCCAAAACTGAAAATGACGAAAAAAATCAGCGTGAATTGAAGTACAGCGCTTATGCTGACAGCGTGAACCAAGGGCTTATCGCCAAAGATACGCTCAAAACAAGTGCAAGACGTGAAGCAAAAGGCACAGTAGGCAGCCTGAACATAAGCATTAACTACGGCTCACCGGGAATAAGAGGTCGTAATATTTGGAATGGTCTGGTAGGATACGACCAAGTATGGGTTACAGGAGCGCATACAGCTACTGCTATTACCTTTGACAAAGACATTATGATTAACAACCAAAAAATTAGTGCAGGTACGTATGGTTTCTTTACTATCCCA
>Ga0272446_1000623_pt1 | contig 54410 bp, 58 predicted proteins | sample YNPCB0061_FD_194587 | JGI IMG/M metagenome (GOLD analysis project Ga0272446, IMG submission 194587) | Hot spring microbial mat communities from Yellowstone National Park, WY, United States - YNP-CB-006-1 | ecosystem: Environmental > Aquatic > Thermal springs > Hot (42-90C) > Sediment | place... | reverse complement strand
GCCGCTTCGGCAGCGCGCCTTTTCAGACCCTTTATCAGGGACCGCCCGCCTACGCGGTGATGGCGCTGACCTCGCTCGAATATCACGTGCTGGTCACGCTGCCCTTGCTGGTTCTGGGGATGGCCGCGCCCGGTTTGCTCTCGCTGGGCGTGGCCAGCGCGCTGCTCTCGCTGACCGTGTGCGGCCTGGCCGCGTGGCAGGCCGAATTGCCGCCGCGCCGGCATGTCTGGTCCCGCCCGCTGGTGGCGCTGCTGCACTTCTTGCAACCGGTGGTGCGCGGCTGGGCGCGGTATCGGCACCGGCTGGTGGGCGTGCGCTCGCCGCTGGCACGCCTGGAAAACCTGGACTCGCTCAGCCGCCAGCAACAACGCCTGGCCCCGCGGGAGGTGGTGGTGCCGGACCCGGCCCGGCGCGGGCGCGCGGCCTTTCTGGAAACGTTGCTGGCGCGCCTCGAGACCGCGGGCTGGCAGTTCCGGGTGGACACCGGCTGGCGCGAGTTCGACCTCGAGGTGTACGGGCGCCGCTGGAGCAAACTCCAGCTCACCACACTCGCCGAACATGCGCCGGACGGCCCGCGCCTGTGGTGCCGATTGCGGACCCGCTGGACCCTGCCCGCGCGGGTGGTCTGGGGAGCGGTCACGCTGCTGTCCGTGCTCGGCGTGCTGGCGTGGGCCGGGCGGCACCCTTGGGCTTGGGCATTGCTGCTCTTGCCGCCGGCCCTGGCGTGGAGTCTGGCCCGGGACCAGCAAAGCCTGCGCCGCGTCTTCGGCGTATTTCTGGAGCGCGTGGCCGCATCCTGGGTGGAGACGACGCCCCGCTCGGAAGCTCCGCCGGCGGCCTCGGACGCCACGGCGAGTGGGCCCGCCGGCCCGTCGCCCGGAGCGGCAGGCTGAAGGGCGCGAGCAAAACGAGCGGGTGTCAGCGCATCGGCTGGCGGAGCTCCACGTGACGGACGCGGCCGCCCAGGCCGGAGGTCCAGACCAACGTGGCGCCACTCAGCAGGGCCAGTCCCAGCAACAGGCCGCTCAGGCCGCGAGGCAACTGGGAGGCCCGGGCCCATCGGTACAGGGCAAACCCGGCGGCGGCCGCGAGCGCGAGTGTGGCGCCCAGAGCCAGGGCCGCGACTTCTTCATGCTGCTCGGCCGCGCGCGCGTCCCAGTCCGTCCGGGCGGCCAGGGCCCGCCGGGCCGGCGCGCCTGAGAAGTAGGCTGGTCCGCTGAGCAAGCCGGCCAGGAGGAACAACACCAGCGCCGCGCGGCGGAAGTCCGGGCCGCGCCAGCATCGGTCCAGCGCCCAGAGCCCCAGGCCGAAGACCACGGCGCAGACCGGCGCATGGGAGGTGAGCAGATGCAGGTAGGCGGTGTTCATGCGGCGGGCCCATCTTGGGCGGGGGGAGCGGGGTTTCAAGGCGCTTCCGGGCAGCCGCCCGGGATTGTCAGCCCCCGGCCCGGCTGGCATAACTCGCGGGGTGTTGGCCAAACGGGTCATTCCCTGCCTCGACGTCCACGCCGGCCAGGTCACCCGCGGCGTGCAGTTCGGCCGCGCCGAGCTGGGCCAGTTGCGCAATTTGGGCGACCCGGTGCAACTGGCTCTGGCTTACAATGCCCAGGGCGCGGACGAGCTGGTGTTCTTCGACATCACCGCCAGCGCCCACGGCCGGGCCACGATGGTCAGCGTCATCGAGCAGGTCGCCGCGCAGTGTTTCATGCCGTTGACGGTGGGCGGGGGCATCCGCACGGTCGAGGACATGGGCGTGATGCTCCACGCCGGCGCCGACAAGGTGAGCATCAACACCGCCGCGCTGGCCGAGCCCGACCTGATCCGCGCCGGGGCCGAGAAGTTCGGCAGCCAGTGCATCGTGGTCTCGATTGACACCCGTCGCACCGGGCCGGAGACGTGGACGGTCTTCTCGCACGGCGGCCGGCGCGCCACCGGCTGGGAGGCCGTGGCCTGGGCGCGGCGCGTGGTCGAGCTGGGCGCGGGCGAGATCGTGCTCAACAGCATTGACGCGGACGGCACCAAGCAGGGCTACGACCTGGAGATCACCCGGCGCATCAGCGAGGCGGTGCCCGTGCCGGTGGTGGCCAGCGGCGGCGCCGGCCACCTGGATCACCTGGTCGAGGTGCTCCGCGCGGGCAAAGCCGACGCCGTGCTGGCGGCGAGCATCTTTCACGAGGGCACTTACACGGTGGGCGAGGTGAAGCGGCACCTGCGCGCGGCCGGCATCCCGGTGCGCCTGCCGCCGGGCGCCTGAGCGCGCCGGCGGGGAATTGCATTGGCCGCGCGCGGCCGCCGCGGCACACTGGGGGCGCAAACATGAGTTTCATCGAGCACCTGAAGTTCAACGCCGAGGGCCTGATCCCGGCCATCATCCAGGACCAGGCCAGCGGCCGCGTATTGATGATGGCGTGGATGAACCGGGCCTCGCTGGAAAAGACCCTCGAGACCGGGCGGACGTGGTTTTGGAGCCGTTCGCGCCAGAAGTACTGGATGAAAGGCGAAACCAGCGGCCATGTGCAGGTGGTCAAGGACATCGCCTGCGACTGCGACGGCGACACGCTGCTGATCCAGGTCGAGCAAACCGGCGCCGCCTGCCACGAGGGCTATCGCTCGTGCTTTTTCCGTTCGGCGAGTCCCGAGCCGCCGGGGGTGCGCGTGACCGAGCCGCGGCTGGTGGCCCCCGAGCAAGTGTACGGCAAGCCATGAACGAGTCGTTGCTCCCTTTCGGCAGCCCGGCCTATCTGGGCGTGTTGGGCATCGTGGCGCTGGCCCGTGGTGCGGATTTTCTGAGCACCTGGGTGGCCAGCCCGCAGTTGCTCTTGGAGGCCAATCCGCTGGCCCGCGCGCTGGGTTGGCGCTGGGGCCTGGTGTTCAACTTCGCCCTGGCCGCGCTGGTGGCTTGCTGGCTCTTGCCGGCCGTTATCCTTGCCACAGCCAGCCTCCTGGTGGCGGCGCGCAATTTCCAGTCCGCCTGGCTGGCCCGCAGCATGGGCGAGGAGGCCTACCGCCAATGGCTGGGCGAACGGCTGGCCAGCGCCGGGCGGGGCGTGTACCTGGCCTGCATCGTGGCCCAGGCCGCGCTGGTCGCGCTGGTGGGGCTGGCGCTGGTCTGGACCAACCCGATCGAGTCGCTGGCCGCCGCCGTGGGGCTGGGCGTGCTCAGTTACGCGCTGGCGGTGCTCATCTTCCCCTTGGCGGGCGCCCGCCGCATCTGGCGGGAAACCCGCGCCTGCGCATGACGCTGCCCTGTTTCCCCACCAAGGACGCCTTTTTGGCGCTGGCCGGAGCGGGCAACCTGATTCCGGTGGGTTGCCGGCTGTTGGCGGATTTTGAAACGCCGCTCTCGGCCTACCAGAAGTTGCGGGGCCGGGGGCAATCGTTCCTGCTCGAATCGGTCGAGGGCGGCGAGCACGTGGGCCGGTACTCGTTTCTGGGCTGCAACCCGCGCGCGGTGATTCGCCAAGTGGGGGCGCGGGTCGAGGTGTTGCGGGGCGGGCGGGTGACCGAGGTGTTTCACACGCCGGCGGCCGGCCAGGCCTACGAGCGCCAGCGGGTGCGCGACGGGTTGGAGGTGGTCGAGCGCGTGCTGGCCAAGTACCGCCCGGTGCCCGTGCCCGGGCTGCCGCGGTTCACCGGCGGCGCGGTGGGGTACATCGGCTACGAGTTCATTCACGACATCGAGCCGGTGGTGCCCCGGCCCCCGCGGGACGAACTGGGCACGCCCACGCTGTATTTTCTGATCGCCGACCAGTTGCTGATCTTCGACCGCGCCGACCAGACCCTGACCGTGCTGGTGAACGCGGCGATTGACGAAAGCGGCAGCCCGGAGTCGGCCTACGACGCGGCGGTGGCCGAGATCGGGCGGCTGCTCGAGCTGTTGCGCCAACCGGCGGCGCATCCGCCGGTGGCCGTGCCGCCGGAGGTACCGCCGGTGCCCTTCGAGTCGAACCAGACGCCGGAGCGCTTTTACGCCAACGTCCGCAAGGCCAAGGAGTACATCACTGCCGGGGACATCATCCAGGTGGTGGGGTCGCAGCGTTTTTCGGCCCGCGTGCAGGCGGCGCCGCTGGACATCTACCGGGCCGCCCGCACCATCAACCCCTCGCCGTACATGTTTCTGCTGGAGCTGGACGGCTTTGCCCTGGTGGGCGCCTCGCCGGAAATCCACGTCCGCTGCGAGGACCGCCGGGTGGAAATCCGGCCCATCGCCGGCACGCGCGCGCGCGGGCGCACTCCGGCCGAGGACGAGGCGTTGGAGCGCGAACTGCTGGCCGACCCGAAGGAACGGGCCGAGCACGTGATGCTGGTGGACCTGGCCCGCAACGACCTGGGGCGGGTGTGCGAGTACGGGAGCGTGCAGGTGCGGGACCTGATGGTCATCGAGCGTTACAGCCACGTGATGCACATCGTCTCGCACGTCGAGGGCCGGCTGGCGGCGGACCACACGCCCTACGACCTGCTGCGGGCCACGTTCCCGGCCGGCACGGTCAGCGGCGCGCCGAAGATTCGGGCCATGCAGATCATTGCCGAGCTGGAGGGCACCACCCGCGGTCCGTACGCCGGGTGCGTGGGGTACTTCAGCTTCAACGGCAACTTGGACACCTGCATCACCATCCGCACCGCGCTGTTGCGGGACGGTTGGGCGCACGTGCAGGCGGGCGGGGGCTGGGTGAGCGATTCGGTGCCCGAGACCGAATACCAGGAGACGGTCAACAAATCCCGCGCCATGCGCGCGGCCGTGGCCCTGGCGGAATCGTTTGCGCGCCCGGCGCCGCCGCGCTGAAACCGGCGCGCCCCCGGCCCCGCGTGAAATTGCCGAATGCAGAAAAGGCGTGCGTTGACCTGGTGAAACTGCGCGATTACGTCCTCAACCCGCTGCACGACCAGGGACGACACAAATCCCGGGTATTCGCCTCGGCACTCGGCCTCACGCGCGCCGATGCGGCGTGGTTGCGAGCGGAACTGTTGCAGGCGGCAAAAGAATGCGACTGCACCCTCGGTCGGCAAACACCCCACGGCCAACGGTATGTGCAAACTTTTGTGCTGCGGCGGGGCGAAATGACCTGTCGTATTCGCAGCGTGTGGAACGTTCGACCGGGCGAGAATTTCCCTCGCTTGATCACGTGTTTCGTGGTATAGCACCCCCGTGCAGAAAACGCCGGTCAAACTCCTGGACCTCGTGGCGGTGCTTGAGGACAAGCCCGAAGCCGGGCTGGTGTCCGGGCAGGTCGGCACGGTAGTAGAAGTGCATTCGCCGGATGCATTCGAGGTGGAATTCCTCGACGGTACCGGCCGGACCATCGCTCTCGTCGAGCTGCGCCGCGAGGAAGTGCTCGTGTTGCGGGCCGAGGCGGTGGTGGCTGCTTGAACCCGGCTTGGCGGTGGTGCGCCGGCCATGGACCAGTCCGGGAGTGCCGCACTCCCCGCCCATGGCCTCTTGGGGGCCATCCTCCGCTTAACCCGGCGTGTTCTGCCGCTTTCACGACCCCTACCACTGCTCGGAGTGCACGTAGTCCGGGTTGTATCGGGTGCGGGGTTCCTTGAACTCGACGGGATGGCCCAGGGCCACACAGGCCACGGGAATGACCGACGCGGGCAGGCCCAGCAGGTCGCTCACCCGCCGGAGGCGGTGCGCCCGGGGATGCACCCCCAGCCAACACGCCCCCAAGCCCAGCGCGTGCGCGGCCAGGAGGAGATTTTCGGTCGCCGCCGCGCAGTCTTGGAGCAGGTAGCTGAGCTGCCGGTCGTGCGCCGCGTCCAGGTCGCCACACACCACGATGGCGAGCGCGGCGTGGTGCAACATTTCCCCGTTGGAAAGCACCTCCGCCAGCCGGCTCAACGTGGTGCGGTCGCGAACCACCACAAACCGCCAGGGGTCTTTCGCCGCGGCCGAGGGCGCAGCCATCGCCGCCTCGAGCAGCCGGCGCACGGTGGCGGCGTCCACCGCGCCCGGTTTGAACACGCGAATGCTGCGCCGGCCGAATATCCAGGCCAGCGGAGACTGGGCCGGGATGCTCATGGCACTGCTCGGGTACGCGCGGCGGTTCCGGTTTGGGTTGGTGCCGGCGGAGGGGGTCGAACCCACACGGCCTCGCGGCCACCAGATTTTGAGTCTGGCGCGTCTGCCAATTCCGCCACGCCGGCACACCCGGGAACTTTCCCCGTCCGTGCGCGCACGCACGCCGGGCATTCTGCGCCCCGGGGGCCTTGCGGCAAGCCCAATTGGCCGGGCCCGGCAGGCGGCGGGGCGGAAGGAAACAGGTCCGGCCGGTTCCTTGCGCCAAAGGTGACCGGGGAGAGCGGCCCGTTCAGGCCGGCGTGCTCGGGTCAGGCCCGGTTGAACCGGCGGGCGGTTCGATGGACGACCTCCGCAGGCGCTGGCGTTCGGCCGCGCGCGCGAAGGGGTAGTACACCAGCATAGCCAGGCCGATCGAGAGCACGCCCCACACCGCCGCCCGCCAGTCGCCGCCGGTGACCAGGTAGTGCCCGATGACCGGCGGGGTGGTCCAAGGCACGTTGACGAACGGCTTGCGGATGAGGCCCCAGTCCATGAGCAGATAGGTGGCGGCCGTCAGGCACAGGGCGTTGAGGACGTACGGCACCATGAAGACCGGGTTCAACACGATCGGCATTCCGAAGAAAATCGGCTCGTTGATCTGGAAGACCTGCGTGGGCAGGGACAGCCGGCTCACCTGCCGGTAGCCGGGCTCGCGGGAATTGAGCAGCACCAGCGCCAGCCCGAGCGTGGCCCCCGTGCCGCCCACGTTCACGAAGACGGTAAAAAACCCGTAGGCCGTGATGTAGGGCAACGGCTGACCGGCGGTCATGGCCTCGACATTGGCCGCCAGGTATTGCAGGAAGACCGGCGCCACCAGCGCGTCCATGGCGTTGTCGCCGTTGATGCCCACCGACCAGAGCAGCGTGACGCAAAAGGCGTACGCCAGAATGCCCGGCAGGGTGTTCAGGGCAAACACCAGCGGGCTCAGCGCCCGTTGCACACCCCGGTCAATGTCCACCCCCAGCACGAAGCGCACCCCCCAGAACGCCAGCACCAGCGCGATCATCGGCACCAGCGAGAGAAACGAGTCCTGCACCACCCGCGGCACGCTGGCCGGCAGGCGGATCACCCAGTTGCGGTCGGCAAAAAACTTCTGCGCCCGCACCACCACCAGGGCGATCAGGATGGCGGTGAACAGCCCCTTCGACCCCAGGTTTTCCAGGACCAGCTTTTGCTCTCCCGGCTGAATCTGGATCAGCAGAAACACCAGCGTGGCCATCGCGGCGCACACGGCGGGTTCCTGGCCCAAAAGCCGCGCCAGCTCGTACCCGATGGCGAAGCATACGAAGACCGACAACAGGCCGAAAGTGGCGGTGACCGGGATTTGCAGCAGGTCCAGCCACGGCGCCACGAGCTTGTCCCAGCCACTCACCGGCAGGAACGCCACCACCAGGAACAAGCCGCCGATGATGGTCAGCGGCACCACCGCCACCATGCCGGCGCGGATGGCGGAGAGGTAGGTGTTCTCGCTCAGGGCCGTCAACGCGGGCACCAGGGAGCGGTTCAGCCAGGCGGTCAGGGCGGTCATGGCGCGCGGGGTGGGGCAGGGCAGGCGCCGGGCGGTTCAATCGCGCAGCGAGCGGCCCATGTAGATGCAGGCGTCGGGGCCGGCGCCGGCGCGGGTCAGTTCCCGAAAGCCCAGCCGCTCGTAAAAGCCCACCGCGCGCGGGTTGTACACGCTGACGCCCAGGTGCACGCCCGGCACGCCCCGACCGCGCAGGCGGTCCAGCAACGCCTCGATCATCTGCCGCCCGTAGCCCCGGCCCTGCGCGCGCGGCAACAGGTCAATGTGCAAGTGCGCGGGATACGCCGCGTAGGGTTCCGGGCAGAAGTAGTCCGGGTGGTGGTAGGCGTGATAGACCTGTTGCACGCGCGTCCACCGGGCCGGGTCACCGCCCGGATCGGGAAACTGCGCGCACAGGCGCGGACGCCACTCGCGTTCGTAGCGGGCGTAAAAGGCCCGCGAATCCGGGGCGGCCAGGGCGTAACCGCAGATTCCCTGAGCGTCCTCGAGGATCAGGCTGAACTCCGGCTCAAACGCCAGGTACGGGCCCACGAAAATCCGGCCCAGCGCGTCCGGGTCCTCGCGGTAAAACGGCTCGCCGTCCTCGCCGTAATTGCCGGTCTTCAGGCACACGTAATACGCCCCGGGTTCGTCGCCGGGGCGGGCCGGGCGGATGTGGCATTCGCTCATGCAGGCGGTGGGTTGTTGTCCGCGCGGACACTAAGCAGCCGACGCCTGCTGAAGCAAGGCCGTGCCCGAGGAGGTGGAAAAGTTCGCGACCGGCCGGCCGCGCAGGGCGCGGAGCCATGTCACCGCCCGCGCCGCAACACCTCCAAGGCGAGGGCCGCGGCTGTCACGATGACCATCAGCCCGGCGGGCATGAACTTGCGCGTTTTCAGCCAGCGGGCCACAAACACCGCCAGCAGGACGCCCAAGAGGACCAGCACCAGCGCCGGCCCGTACGGCACGGGCCCGTATCCGCACACCGCCAGGGCGGCGGCAAAGGCCAGCGCCGAAAAGAGGGAAACCCGGCTGCCGGCCTTGAGCCAGCCGACCAGCCCGCCCGCCACCAGCAACACGAGATAAACCGCCAGCACGTACGCCGTCATGCGCCCAGCCTGCTTCAGCCACCCGGGGCTTCCAAGAACGGAATCGCCCCCGGCACTTCCCCGGCCCGCGGGCGCCGGCAAGGAAAAACCCGCCGGGGAGTGACCCGGCGGGTGTGCCGTCCAGAGCGGACCCGGCCAATCAGGCCAGCACCTTGCGCAGGAACTTGAGGCCCTTGGTGGCGATTTCTTCGCGGCTGGGTTCGATCTGCCGCCAGATGGCCGCGGCGGCGGCGATGATCTTCACGTCCTGCGTGAAGGACTCGATGACCACCGCGCCGTCGTATTTCACCTTCTTGAGCGCGGCGGCGATTTCGTCCCAGGCGATGTGGTCGTTGCCCGGCGTGCCGCGGTCGCACCCGCAGGCGTGGAAATGGCGGAGGAGCTTGCCGGCCTTTTTGATGGCCGCGCCCTGGTGTTTCTCCTCGATGTTCATGTGGAAGGTGTCCAGGTGCACCTTGAGGGCGGGACTGCCCACGTCGGCGATGAGCTCGAGCACCTGGTCCACGGTGTTGATGAAGTCGGTCTCGAAGCGGTTGAGCGGCTCGACGCAGATTTCGACGCCCTGGTTTTGGGCGTGCTTGCAGAGCGGCTTGAGGTTCTTGACCACGGTGCGCCACTGCTCGCGTTTGGCTTTGGGTTCCTCGGCGTTGCGGCGGCCCACCGCCGAGTAAACCGGCCCGGCCACGACCGGCGCGCCCAGCACCACGGCCTGGTCAATCAACGCGGTGATGTAGGCGCTGGAATTGGCCTGGGCCTCGGGCGTGCCGCGCAGGTCCCGGTCCGGCCCGAAGGCGCCGCACACCGAGCAGCAGCTCAGCCCCGCCTTGTCCAACTCGGCGCGGATGTGCGCGGGGTCAATGGCCGCCGGGTCGTCAATGGCGATTTCGACCGAATCGAACCCCCATTTTTTGAAGGTCTTGAACCACTTGATGCTCTCGTTGGTGAACGGGAAGGTGAACAGGAAGGTGTTGATGCCGAATTTCATGGTCGTGTGCTTGTTGCCCGGCAGCCTAGGCACAGGCCCGAGCGGGGTCAAAAGTTTTCGCCAGCGGTCGCCCGGCCAATTCACGAGGCGGTTTGGAGAGGGGTGGGCGGGCACCAATAGCAGCGGTGGGCAAGGCGCTGAGGGGCGGCGCACATCGCGCCGTAGAAGTCGGTGGTCGTGTGGAGGAAACTCCTTCTGCCGAGGGCGCCATTTCAAGAAAAGTCGGTTGCTCAAGTCCCGCGATTGGGCCAACAGGTGCCGGGTCTGGAGTCGGCGCCTCCGGTCGAGGCGTCCTCCTGATCCGGGTTTGTGGCCTCAATGCGCCTCCAGCCAGTTGGGGCCCACGCCCAGGCTGACCTCGACCGCCACGCCGCCAGGCAGGGGCAGGGCCTGGCACATGGCTTCGCGGACCAAGGCCCGCATCTCCGCTTCCTCGGGGCCGCAGAGGTCGAAGACCAGTTCGTCATGCACCTGCAAGACCATCCTCGAGCGCAGGCCGCGCCGCTCGATCTCGGCATGGATGCGGCCCATGGCCAGTTTGATCATGTCCGCCGCCGTGCCCTGGATGGGGGTGTTGATGGCGTTGCGCTCGGCGGCGCCGCGCACGGTGGCGTTGGCGGAGTTGATGTCGCGCAGCATCCGGCGCCGGCCGGTGAGCGTCTCCACAAAACCCTTTTGCCGCGCGGTCTCGAGCGTGCGGTCTATGTAAGCCCGGATGCCCGGGTAACTGGCGAAATAGTGCTCGATGAGCGCCGCGGCGTCCGTGCGGGAGATGCCCAGTCGCTGGGCCAGGCCGTGGGCGGAGATGCCGTAAGCGATGCCGAAGTTGACCATCTTCGCCTGGCGGCGCTGCTCGGGCGTGACGGCCTCCGGCGCGACGCCGAAGACGCGTGCCGCCGTGGCGGCGTGGATGTCCTCGCCGCGGCGGAAGGCCTCGATCATGGCCGGCTCGCAGCTGAGCGCGGCCAGGATGCGCAGTTCGATCTGCGAATAATCGGCGGCCAGCAGGGCCCACGGCGCGCCGTCCGGCCCGGGCGCGCGCGCGACAAAGGCGCGGCGGATTTCCTGGCCCAGCTCGGTGCGGATGGGGATGTTCTGGAGGTTCGGGTCCTGGGAGCTGAGCCGGCCGGTGACCGTGGCGGCCTGGAGGAAGGTGGTGTGGATGCGGCCGGTGCGCCGGGAGACGGCGGCGGGCAGGGCGTCGGCGTAGGTGCTTTTGAGCTTGGCCACGGCGCGGTATTCGAGCACGTGGCGCACGATTTCGTGTTCGCCGGCCAGGGCCTGGAGGGTTTGTTCATCGGTGGCGTACTGGCCGGTGGGGGTGCGTTTGGGTTGGTCGGCCAGGCGGAGCGTCTCAAAGAGCACTTCGCCGAGTTGTTTGTTCGAGTTGACGTTGAACTCGCGGCCGGCCAGTCGGTGAATGGCCTGTTCGTGCTCGGCCATGAGCCGGGCGAGCCGGGCGCTGAGTTCGGCCAGCACGGCGGTGTCCACGCGCACGCCCTCGAATTCCATCGCCGCGATGGCCGGCAGCACGGGCATTTCGACGTCGTAGAAGACCCGCTCGGCCTGGTGAGCGCGCAGCAAGGGGATGAAGCGCTCGCGCAACTGCCAGGCCACGTCCGCATCCTCGGCGGCGTATTCGGCGACGTCCGCTGGCGGCACTTCTGCCAGGGTGCGCTGGTCCGGGCCTTTGGGACCGATGAGCCGTTCGATGGGAATGGGGGCGTAGTTCAGATAGACCTCGGCGCAGTAGTTCAAGCCGTGCCGCTGCTCGGGCTCGAGCACCGCGTGGGCGATCATGGTGTCGAAGAGCGGCCCGCGCAGGCGCACCCCGTGCCAGCGGAGCACGTTGAGGTCGAACTTGAGGTTGTGTCCGACCTTGCCGCGCGCGGGGTCTTCGAGCAGCGGCTTCAAGGCCGCCAGCGCGGGGGAGTCCGGCCCCGCGACCGGCACGTACCAGCCGGTGCCGGGCGCGTCGCTCAACGCCACGCCCAAGAGCCGCGCCTGCTGGGGATCGAGATGATCGGTCTCGGTGTCCACGGCAAACCAGTCCCGGGCGGCGAGCCGTTTTACCAATGCCTCCAGCGCGCGCGGTTGGTCCACCAGTTCGTAGCGGTGCGGCACTTCGGCCCCGGTGCGCACGCCGGGCCGGGGCGGAGCCGCGGGCGTCGGTTCCGCGACGCGTTCTGTCGTCTGAGCGGGGGCGGCCGGTGCATCGAGGGGTTGGCCGAACAGGTCCAGGTCGGCGGAACGGGGTGCCGCGGGAGGCGACACGGAGGCGGGTGCGTGGGGCGAAGCGCGCCCGGCCTGGAAGCCTTCGCCAAAAAGGCGCCGGCCGATGGCGTTGAACTCGAACTCGGCGCACAAGGCCCGCAACGCCGCGTCGTCCCGCGGCCCGGGCGTCAGGTCCTCCGGCGCCACGTCCAGCGGGGCGTCGGTGATGATTGTGGCCAAGCGACGGCTCAGGCGGGCCTGGTCAGCGTGGCGGCGCAGGGCTTCCCCAAGTTTGCCCGGGACTTCATCGGCATGGGCCAGGACGCCTTCGAGCGAGCCGTAGCGGGCCAGCAGACGGGCGGCCGTTTTTTCACCGATGCCCGGCACTCCGGGGATGTTGTCGGAGGCATCGCCCATGAGGCCGAGCAGGTCCACCACCTGGTCCACCCGGGCGAGGCCCCACCGGGCGCAGACCTCGGCGGGCCCCCAGATTTCAGGCGCGCCGCCCTTGAAACCGGGGCGCCAGAGACGGGTGCGCTCGGTGACGAGTTGGGCGAAGTCCTTGTCCGGCGTGACCATGAAGGTCTCGAAGCCCGCCGGCTCGGCGCGACGGGCCAGCGTGCCGATGAGATCGTCCGCCTCGTAGCCGTCCAGGGTCAGGCAACGGAAGCCGAAGGCCTCGACGAAGCGGCGCACGTGCGGCAGCGCGGCGGCGAGCTCCTCGGGCATTTCCTGGCGGGTGGCCTTGTAGGCGGGAAATTCACGGTGCCGGGCGGTGGGCGCCTCGGTGTCGAACGCCACGGCCAGGTGGGTGGGCTCGCCGCGCTCGAGGATGTCCAGCAGCGTGGTGACGAAACCGTACAGGGCCGAGGTGTTGAAGCCGCGGGAGGTGCGGATGGGCCGGGCGATGAAGGCGAAGTGGGCCCGGTACACCAGCGCCATGCCATCCAGGAGGAACAGCCGTTTCGGCATGGCGGCAGTGTACGCGGCCGGGGATTGGCTGGCCAGTGAGGCGGGCGCAGGTGCGTTTGAGGATCAGAGAATTGCCGGGGATGGACAGGGCCCTCGCGCGGACCAAATTTTTTCGCAAATAGCAGTTGCAACGAAAACGGCGATTGGTAAGCTCCTCGCCTCTTTTCGCCCCCCGGCGGCGGCGGGCTTGAAAGCCAGCCGCCCGGGAGGCCTGATTTACGCGATGCCGACCATCAATCAACTCGTCCGCAAGGGCCGCAGGAAACTGCGGGCCAAGAGCCTGTCGCCGGCGCTGGAAGGGGCGCCGTTCCGGCGCGGGGTGTGTTTGCAGGTCATGACCCGCACGCCCAAGAAGCCCAACTCGGCCATGCGCAAGGTGGCCAAGGTCCGGTTGACCAACGGCTACGAGGTCATCGCGTACATCCCCGACGAGGGGCACAACCTGCAGGAGCACTCGATCGTGCTGGTCCGCGGGGGCCGGGTGAAGGACCTGCCGGGAGTGCGTTACCACATCGTGCGCGGCGTGCTCGATGCCGCGGGCGTCGAAAAACGCCGGGTGAGCCGCTCCAAGTACGGCGTCAAGCGTCCCAAGGCCGGCAAACCGGCCGCCGCCGCCGCGGCCGCCGCGCCTGCCGCCAAGTAAAGGATTTTCGCGTATGTCTCGTCGCCGTCGCGCCGTCAAACGTCCGGTCAGCCCCGACCCCAAGTTCAATTCACCCTTGGTGTCGCGGTTGGTAAACATCGTCATGCGCCGGGGCAAGCGGAGCACCGCCCAGCGCATCGTGTACGGGGCCTTTGACGAAATCGCCGCCAAGAATCCCACGACCAACCCGCTGGACATCCTTCAGCGGGCGGTGGACAACGCCAAACCGCGCCTGGAGGTCAAGCCGCGCCGCGTGGGCGGGGCCACGTACCAGGTGCCGCTCGAGGTGCCGGCCGACCGACAGGTCTCGCTGGCCATGCGCTGGCTGGTGAGCTTCGCGGACGCCCGGAAGGGCACGCCGATGGTCAAGGCCCTGGCGGCCGAGATTTTGGACGCCTACCAGGGCCAGGGCAGCGCGATCCGCAAACGGGACGACGTCCACAAGATGGCCCAAGCCAACAAAGCCTTTGCACACTTCCGCTGGTAACCGCACCGGGAACTGGCGCCCCGAGAGCCGCAATTCATCGGGGCGTTTTTGTTCCCCTGAACACGACACCATGACCGCCGTGGCCACCCAGACCGCCGTCAATTCGCCGCACCGCAAGTACACCTTGCAGTGTACGCGGAACATTGGCATCGCGGCACACATTGACGCCGGGAAAACCACGACCACCGAGCGCATTCTCTTCTACACCGGCCTCATCCACCGGATGGGGGACGTGGACGACGGCAACACCGTCACCGACTGGATGGAGCAAGAGCGCGAGCGGGGCATCACCATCACCTCCGCGGCCACCACCTGCTACTGGACCCCGAAGGCCGAGCCGGGGTGTGCCAAGCTCTTCGAGGGCGTGCCGCACCGGATCAACATCATTGACACCCCGGGCCACGTGGACTTCACCGCCGAGGTCGAGCGTTCCATGCGGGTGCTGGACGGCGCCGTGGCGGTGTTCTGCGGCGTGGCGGGCGTGCAGCCGCAGTCCGAAACGGTCTGGCGCCAGGCCACCAAGTACCGCGTGCCGCGCGTGGCCTTCGTCAACAAGATGGACCGCACCGGCGCCAACTTCGAAAACGCCGTGGCCGAGATGCGCCAGAAACTGGGCGCCTACGCTTACCCGGTGCAAATCCCCATCGGCCGCGAAGACCAGTTCCGGGGCGTCATTGACGTGGTGAACCTCCGGGCTGTCCTCTACGACCTCAACGACGACACCGGCATGCGGTACGAGGTTACCGACGTCCCGCCCGAACTGGCCGAGGCGGCCCAAAAAGCGCGCGCCGAGCTGGTGGACGCCGTGGCCAACAAGGACGACGAGGTCGCCGCGCTGGTCATCGAAGACCAGCCCGTGGACGCGCTCACCCTCAAGCGCGCCATCCGCCGCCTGACCTGCCAGATCGAGCTGGTGCCGGTGCTCTGCGGTTCCGCCTTCAAGAAGCGGGGCGTCCAACCCCTCATTGACGCGGTGGTGGACTACCTGCCCTCGCCCTTGGACATCCCGCCGCCCACCGGTGTCAACGCCGACAACCCCGAGGAAATCGTCGAGGTGCCGGTCAGTGACGACGCGAAGTTCTGTGCCCTGGCCTTCAAGCTCTGGTCCGACCCGTTTGTGGGCAAGCTGGTGTTCTTCCGCGTGTACAGCGGCCAGCTCAAGAAGGGCGAAATCATCTACAACCCCCGCACCCGTAAACGCGAGCGCGTCAACCGCGTGATGATGATCCAGGCCGACAAGCGCTTGGACGTGGACGCGGTGTACGCGGGTGACATTGCCGCGCTGGTGGGACTCAAGAACATCACCACCGGCGACACCCTCTGCGCCGAGGATTACCCCATCCTCCTGGAGCCGCCGACCTTCCCCGAACCGGTCATCTCGATGGCCATCGAGCCCAAGACCAAGGCGGACCGCGACAAGCTGGGCGAAAGCCTGGCCCGCCTGGCCGAGGAAGACCCCACCTTCCGCTGCTTCACCAACGAAGAGACCGGCCAGCTCATCATCGCCGGCATGGGCGAATTGCACCTGGAGATCATCCGCGACCGCCTGCTGCGCGAGTTCAAGGTCGAGGCCACCGCTGGGGCGCCGCAGATTGCCTACCGCGAGACGGTCACCCGTCCGGCCGAAGGGGTGGGCAAATTCATCCGCCAATCTGGCGGCCGCGGCCAGTACGGCCACGCTGTCATCACGCTGGCGCCGAACGAACGCGGCAAGGGCATCGAGATCGAGAACAAGATCGTAGGCGGCGTCATCCCCAAGGAGTACATCCCGGCGGTCATCGCCGGCCTCCAGGAAGCCATCGCGGGCGGAGTGCTCGCCGGCTACCCGATGGTGGATTTGAAGATCGCGATCGTGGACGGCACCTACCACGAGGTGGACTCGAGCGAGCTGGCGTTCAAAATGGCCGGTATCTTTGCCCTCAAGGACGCCGCCAAGAAGGCCAACCCGATCCTCTTGGAGCCGATCATGAAGGTCGAGTGCACCACTCCGGAGGAATACCAGGGTGACATTCTCGGCGACCTCAACCGCCGCCGGGGCAAGATCATCAGCATCGAAGCTAAGAACAACGCCACCAGCATCCACGCCCTGGTGCCGCTGGCGGAAATGTTCGGCTACGCCACCGCCATCCGCTCCCTCTCCAAGGGGCGGGCGGCCTACTCGATGGAGCCGCATTCCTTCGAGCCCGTGCCGGCCAACGTGGCCGCCACGATCCTGGACGCGGCCAAACCCAAGGCGGCCCGCACTTAAACCTCGACAACCCGTTCTTTGTATGGCAGGACAACGCATTCGCATTCGCCTCAAGGCGTACGACCACCGGGTGATTGACCAATCGGTGCGCGAAATCGTGGACACGGTCAAACGCACCGGGGCCATGGTGGCGGGGCCCATCCCGCTGCCCACACGGATCGAGCGCGTCACCGTGCATCGCTCGCCGCACGTGGACAAAAAGTCCATGGAAACCTTCGAGCAGCGCACGCACAAACGCCTGCTCGACATCCTGGAGCCCACGGCCAAAACGGTGGACGAGCTCAAAAAGCTCAACCTGCCGGCGGGTGTGGACATCACCATCAAGATTTAGGCAACGGCTATGATTGGCTTGATCGGCAAAAAGCTCGGCCACACGCGCGTGTACGACGCGGACGGCAACGTGGTGCCCGTCACCGTCGTGCAGGCCGGCCCCAACCGCGTCCTCCAGGTCAAAACCCGCGAGGGCAAGGACGGCTACAACGCCGTGCAACTGGGCTTCGGCGCCCAGAAGGACTCGCGCCTGACCAAGCCCCTCTTGGGCCACCTGGTCCGGTTTGGCCTCGAGGTTAAACGGCCCGACCCCAAAACCCCGGTCAAGCTCGAGGGCGTCGCCCGCATCCGCGAATTCCGCGACTTCTCCCTCCCGGTCAAACCCGGCGACCTGATCGGCCCGGAGATTTTCCTGCCGGGGGATTACGTGGACGCCATCGGCATCACCAAAGGCCGCGGCTTCGAGGGCGTGGTCAAGCGGCATCACTTCCGCGGGGGCGACAGCACCCACGGTTCCAAGGGCTGGCATCGCCGGCCCGGGGCCATTGGCCAGCGCCTCTTCCCGGGCACCGTCCGCCGGGGCATGCGCATGCCCGGGCACATGGGCCAGGTCCGCCGCACGGTACAAAACCTCGAAGTGGTGCAGGTGCTGCCCGAGGACCACTTGCTCCTGATCCGCGGCGCCATTCCCGGCGCGGAAGGCGATTACGTCATCATCCGCGAATCCAAGAAAATTCCCAAGGCGCGGGCCGAGCAAATGCGCAAGCACAAGGCCGAGCTGAAGGCCAAACTGGAGGCGGACAAGGCCGCTGCCGCGCAAAAGGCCGCCGCCGCCAAGGCCGCGCCCAAGAAAAAGTAAACGACCGCCTGCCCCATGAAACTGCCCCTCAAAGACCAGCACGGCCAGGTGGCCGGGGAAATCGAACTGGGCATCCCGCTCCTCGAAGAAGGCCGGGGCACCCAGGCCGTACACGATGTGGTCGTGGCCCATCTGGCCGCCCGCCGTCTGGGCACCGCGTGCACCAAGACCAAGGGCGAGGTGGCCGGTACCGGCAAAAAACCTTGGCGCCAGAAGGGCACCGGGCGGGCCCGGGCCGGCTCCTTCCAGTCGCCGCTCTGGCGCGGCGGCGGGGTGGTCTTCGGGCCCAAACCGCGGGATTACTCGAAGAAGGTCAACCACAAGGTGAAGCAGCTTGCCCTCCACGCGGCCCTCAGTGCACGGCTGCGCGCGGGGGACGTCCTGGTGGTCAACGACCTGACCCTGCCCGCGCCCAAGACCCGCGAATTTGTCAAGGTCCTGCGGGAGCTGGACCTGACGGACAAAACCGTCCTCGTCTGCGCCGATCCGGACCCCGTCCTCGAACGGGCCTCGCGCAATGTGCCCGACGTGGACCTGACCACCGGCGAGCAACTGCACACCTACCAGGTGCTGCGTTACGACAAGCTGGTGTTCACCCGCCCGGCCCTGGCGAAGGTCGAACAACGCCTCAAGCAGTCATGAACCCCTTTGACATCATCAAGACCGCCCGCCTCACCGAGAAGGGCACCATCCAATCCGAGAAGCACAACCAGTACACCCTGGTGGCGGACCGGCGGGCCACCAAGCCCCAAATCAAGCGCGCGGTGGAAGAGCTCTTCAAGGTGAAGGTCGTTGCCGTCAACACCATGCAGGTCCGGGGCAAAAACCGCCGCCAACGCACCCACCAGGCCGGCCGCACGCCGCATTGGAAGAAGGCCATTGTCACCCTCAAAGAGGGCGACAAAATCGTCCTCACCTGAACAGGATCGTTATGCCCGTCAAGACTTACCGCCCGCTGACGCCCTCGACCCGGTACATCACCCGGTCGGACTACAGCGACATCACCAAGACCCGGCCCGAGAAAAAGCTGGTCGTCACCCGCAAGAAGACCGGCGGCCGCAACTGCTACGGGCGCGTCACCGCGCGCGGCATCGGCGGCGGCCACAAGCAAAAAATCCGGCTGGTGGACTTCAAGCGCAACCGCCACGGCGACGAGGCCAAGGTCATTGCCATCGAGTACGACCCGTGCCGGAGCGCCCGCCTGGCGTTGGTCGAATACCCGGACGGCGAAAAGCGTTACATCCTCGCGCCGCTCGGGCTGCAGGTCGGCGCCAAGGTCATGAGCGGCCCCAACGCCCCCGCCGAGGTGGGCAATGCCCTGCCGCTAAAATCCATCCCCGTGGGCTTGCAGATTCACAACATCGAGATGATCCCGGGCCGGGGCGGCCAGTTGGTGCGCAGCGCCGGCGGCGCGGCCACGCTCATGTCCCGCGACGCGGGGTACGCGCTCATCCGCCTGCCCTCGGGAGAAATCCGCAAGATTCACGAGAACTGCTACGCCACCATCGGCCAGGTGGGCAACCTGGACTGGGAGAATATCGTCCTGGGCAAGGCCGGGCGCTCGCGGCATCTGGGCATCCGCCCCATCACCCGCGGCGTGGCCCGCAACCCGGTGGACCACCCCAACGGCGGCGGCGCGGGCAAGTCCAAGTCCGGCGGCGGCTGGCAACAACTCACCTCGCCCTGGGGCCTCCTGGCCAAGGGCTACAAAACCCGCGACAAGAAGAAACTTTCCAACCGGTTCATCGTCGTGCGTCGCGACGGCCGGCCCATGAAACGCAAGTAAGCTATGGGACGCTCCCTCAAAAAAGGTCCCTTCGTGGACCACCACCTCTTGGCCAAGGTGCTCAAGGCCCGGGAAACCAGGTCCAAGGCGCCCATCAAGACTTGGTCCCGCCGCTCGGTCATCACCCCGGATTTCGTGGGGTTGACCTTCAACGTGCACAACGGGAAAATGTTCCTTCCCGTGTTCGTGACCGAGAACATGGTGGGCCACCGGCTGGGCGAGTTTGCGCCCACGCGCACCTTCAAGAAACACGGGGCGCACACCGCCAAGGCCGAAGCCAAGTAACCGCCTATGGAAGTCCGTGCCATCACGCGAAACGTGCCGATGTCCGCGCAAAAAGTGCGGGAGGTCGTGCGGCAAATCCAGGGGCTGCCTGCCGAGCACGCCCTGGCGGTGCTCGAGATGGTGCCGCGCAAATCCGCCCGCCTGGTCCGCAAGACCCTGCGCTCGGCCATCGCCAACGCCGAAAACAACTGCAATCTCAAAGCGGAAAACCTCCGGGTGAAGGAAGCCGTGGCCGGCACCGCCACCACCCTCAAGCGCTTCACCCCCAAGGCGCGTGGCTCCGCCGGCCCCATCCGCAAACGCCGCGCCCACATCCGCATCGTCCTTTCCGACCAGTAAGCCTATGGGTCAAAAGACAAATCCGATCGGCCTGCGCACCGCCGTCAACAAGGACTGGCTGTCCAAGTGGTTTGCCCCCAAACGCGAGTTCGGCAAGCTGCTGGCCGAAGACCAGGAAATCCGCCGGCGCCTCAAGAAAAAGCTCGAGTCGGCCGCTGTCCCGCGCATCCAGATCGAGCGCGCCGCCAACCGTTGTCGCATCACCATCTTCACCGCCCGTCCGGGGGTCGTCATCGGCCGCAAGGGCGCCGAGATTGACAAGATCAAGGAGGAACTGAGCCGGCTGACCGGCAAGGAAATCTACGTGGACATCCAGGAGGTCAAGACGCCCGAGATCGAGGCCCAACTCGTCGCCGAAAACGTGGCCCTGCAACTCGAGCGCCGCATCAGCTTCCGCCGGGCCATGAAAAAGGCCGTCCAAACCGCCATGGACTTCGGCGCCGAAGGCATCAAAATCCGCTGCGCCGGCCGCCTGGGCGGCGCCGAGCTGGCGCGCGTGGAAACCTACCACGAGGGCCGCGTCCCGCTGCACACCCTGCGCGCCAACATTGACTACGGCTTCGCCGAGGCCCGCACCCTTTACGGCACCCTCGGGGTCAAATGCTGGATTTGCAAGGGCGAGGGCAAGCCGGACAAGACCGCCCGCAAGCCCGGCGCTAGCGCACCCGCGGCCGCGCCCGCTCCGGTAGCCCCCCCGGCCATGAGCCCGGCGCCAGCGGCAGCCCCGACGGTGCCGGTGACTCCGGTCCCGGCCGCGCCTGCTCTGAACCCGCAACCCTGACCAGGAGGACACGACGTCATGGCCCTGATGCCCGCCCGGGTTAAGTACCGCAAACAACAACGCGGCAGTCGCGCCGGCATGGCCAGCCGCGGCAACACCATTGCCTTTGGCGATTACGCCCTGCAGGCCCTGGACCGCTGTTGGCTGGACAGCCGCCAGATCGAGGCCGCGCGCATCGCCATCAGCCGCCACCTCAAGCGCCGCGGCAAGCTCTGGATTCGCGTCTTCCCCGACAAGCCGTACACCAAGAAACCCCTCGAGGTCCGCATGGGTACCGGCAAGGGCGGGGTCGAAGGCTGGGTGGCGGTCATCCGGCCGGCCAATGTGCTGTTCGAGATTGCGGGCGTGCCCATCGAGCTGGCGCGCGAATCCCTCCGGCTGGCGGCGACCAAACTGCCCATTCAAACCAAGTTCATCACCCGCCAACACGCGGCGTGAGGCGTCCTGAGTCATGAAGACGACCGAGTTTAAAAAGAGCCTCAAGGACAAGACCCTGGTGGAGTTGCTGGCTCTGAGCCGGGACCTGCGCCAGGAGCTGTTCAACCTGCGCCTGCAAAAGGCCTCCAGCCAGTTGGAAAAACCGGCCCGCCTGCGCACCCTGCGCAAGGACATCGCCCGGGTCGAAACCGCCATTACCGCCCTGCGCCGCCAGACGTCGGGCGCGGCCCGCACCCCGGCCGCCACCGCCCCGGCCACCGCCTGAGCTTGCCCCTATGCCCGAGACGACTCTCCGACCGAACCGACGCAAGGAACGCATCGGCGAAGTGCTGCCGAGCAAAATGACCAAGACCATTGTGGTCCGGGTCGAGCGGCGTTTCCGCCATCCGCGTTACCGCAAGGTGGTCACCCGCTACAAAAAGTTCTACGCCCATGACGAACGCAACGAGGCGCGTCCCGGCGACCGGGTGCTCATTCAGGAAACCCGCCCGCTCTCGCACCTCAAGCGCTGGCGGCTGGTGCAAATCCTGAATCGGGCCGCCACCCTGCCGACGCCGGAACCCGCCCCGAGCCAGGCCTGATCCTATGCTGCAAGTCCGCTCCATTCTCGACGTGGCCGACAACACCGGCGCCAAGCGCGCGGCGGCCATTGGGGTGCTGGGTCGCAACCAGCGGTACGCCCGTGTGGGCGACGTCATCAAGGCCCACATCAAAGAGGCCGCGCCCGACGGCACGGTGAAAAAGGGCGACGTCGTCAACGCCGTGGTCGTGCGCACCCGCCGGCCCATCCGCCGTTCCGACGGCTCGTACCTGCGCTTTGACAGCAACGCCATCGTGATCATTGACAAGGACCTCAACCCGCGGGGCACGCGCATCTTCGGCCCGGTGGCGCGCGAGCTGCGGGACAAGAAGTTCATGAAGATCATCTCGCTGGCGCCGGAGGTCATCTGACCATGCACAAGCCCCTCCAGAAAAAATTCCACGTCAAAAAGGGTGACGAGGTCGTCGTCATCAGCGGCGCCGAGCGAGGCAAGCGGGGCCGCATCATTGCCGTCCTGCGCAAAAAGCAGCGCGTCATTGTCGAGGGCGTCAAAATGATCAAGCGCCACCAGCGCAAGAGCCCGCAATACCCCCAGGGCGGCATCATCGAGCGCGAGGGCTCCATCCACATTTCCAACGTCATGCTGGCGTCGCGGTACGACGCCCGCGCGGCCAAGCGGGTCGCCCGGGCCGCCACGCCGGCCGCCTGAGTCCGTCATGAACAAACCCCGTTTGCAGCTCCATTACGAATCGGTGGTCCGCCCGGCCCTGATGGAAAAGCATCAGTACCGCAACCCCCACCAGGTGCCGCGCCTGGAAAAAATCGTGGTCCACATGGGCGTGAGCGCCTCGCTCGAAAAGACCGCCGTCGAGGACGCCGCGCGCGACCTGGCGGCCATCACCGGCCGCAAGCCCGTGGTGGACCGCGCGCGCAAGAGCGTGGCCAATTTCAAACTGCGCCGCGGCCAGCCCATCGGCTGCCACGTCACCCTGCGCCGGGAGGTCATGTATGAGTTTCTGGACCGGCTGGTGGCCACGGCCCTGCCGCGCATCCGCGACTTCCGCGGCCTGTCCCCGCGGCGCTTTGACGGCCGGGGCAACTACTCTCTGGGGCTCGAAGACCAGACCATCTTCCCCGAGATTGACCTGGACAAGATCAAGCGCCACCAGGGCATGGACGTGACCATCGTCACCACCGCGTCCACCGATGCCGAGGCGCGCGATTTGCTCAAACTGATGGGATTCCCGTTTGCCGAGAAATAGCCATGTCCAAAGCCTCCTGGATTCAACGCGACCTGCGCAAACGCGCCACCGTGGCCAAGTACGCCGCTCAGCGGGCGGAACTCAAGGCCCGCAAGGACTACGCCGGTCTGGCCAAGCTCCCGCGCGACGCCAGCCCCGTGCGCCTGGTCAACCGCTGCAAGATCACCGGCCGGCGCCGCGCCTACCTGCGCAAGTACGGCGTCTCGCGCCTGACCTTCCGGGAGCTGGCCCTGGCCGGCAAGATTCCGGGCGTCATCAAAGCCAGTTGGTAGCCCTATGACCGATCCCATCGCCGATTTCCTCACCCGCATCCGCAACGCCAGCAAGGCGCTCTTGCCCGCGGTGGAAGTGCCCTACTCCCGCCTCAAGGAAGGCATCGCCCGCATCTTGGTGCGGGAAGGTTACGCCGCCGGGTTCGAGGTCGTGGGCGACAAGCTCAAGACGCTCAAACTGCGGCTCAAGTACAAGGGCCGCAAAGGCGTCATTTCCGGCCTCCGGCGGGTCAGCCGCCCCGGCCTCCGCCAGTATGCGGGCGTCGAGGAACTGCCCCGCGTGCTGGGCGGCCTGGGCGTGGCCATCGTCACCACGCCCCAAGGGGTGATGACCGACGCCGAGGCCCGCCGCAAGAACGTGGGCGGCGAAGTGATTTGTTACGTCTGGTAAATTCGCACCACCATGTCACGCATCGGCCGTCAACCCATCCCGATCCCCCCGCAGGTCAAGGTCCAAATCCTGGGGACGCAGGTTTCCATTGAAGGTCCCAAGGGCAAACTCCAACTGGCCCTGCCGGGCCGCACCCGGGCCAGCGTCGAAAACGGCCAGATCGTGGTGACCCGCGAGGGCGATGACGCCGAAGCCCGCGCCCGCCACGGCCTGAGCCGTGCCCTCTTGAACAACATGGTCAAGGGCGTGACCCAGGGCTACGTCAAGAAACTCGAAATCCAGGGCGTCGGCTTCAAGGCGGCCGTGCAAGGACAGACCGTCACCCTGAACCTGGGCTTTTCCCATCCGATCACCTACCCGATCCCGCCCCAGGTCAAGGTGACGGTGGAAGAAAACACCAAGCTCACCGTCGAGGGGCCGGACAAACAGGTGGTCGGCCAGGTGGCCGCCGACCTGCGCGCCTTCTACCCGCCCGAACCTTACAAGGGCAAGGGCGTGCGCTACGTGGGCGAGCGCATCATCCGCAAGGAAGGCAAGACCGTGCAGTAAGCCGGCCGCGCCCGGCCGGGTTTCCACACTTTGCGACATGAAGATTGAGAAGAAACAACGCCTGGCACAACGCCGCCGCTGGCGCATCCGCAAGAAGATCGTCGGCACGGCCCAGCGCCCCCGCATGAGCGTGCGTTTCACCGGGCAGCACATTTACGTGCAGTTTGTGGATGACGAGGCCGGCCGCACGCTGGCCAGCACCTCGACCCGGAGCAAAACCCTGCCCGAGCGGGGCCGGTTGAAGGCCAACATCCCCGGCGCCGAGCGCCTGGGAGCCGTCGCGGCCGAAGTGGCCCGGGCGGCCGGCATCACCGAGGTCGTCTTCGACCGCAGCGGCGCCCGCTACCACGGCAAAGTGAAGGCCCTGGCGGATGCCGCCCGGGCCGGCGGACTCAAGTTCTAACCGATCAACCAGGAGCATTCATCGTGGCGGAAAACATCCCCAACAACCCCGAAGTAATCGCCGAGAACGCCCCGGCTACCCCGCGCGGCGGCGGGCGCGGTGCCGGCCGTCAGGGCGGGCGCGGCGGCGGACGGCGTCCCCGCGCGGCGGGCGAAGGCACGGCCGCCGGAATGGACGGCCAGCCCGGCGACGAGTTGGTCGAAAAGGTCCTCTACATCAACCGCTCCTCGAAGGTCGTCAAGGGCGGCCGGCGGTTCAGCTTCAGCGCGCTGATGGTTGCCGGCGACCGCAAGGGCCGCGTGGGCTTGGGCCTGGGCAAGGCGGGCGAGGTGGCGGACGCTATCCGCAAGGGCGGCGAGGACGCCCGGCGCAACCTCCAGCCCGTGGCGCTGCGCGACTCGACCATCCCCCACGAAGTGCTCGCTGAGTACAGCGGCGCGCGCGTCCTCATTCGGCCGGCCTCGCCCGGCACCGGGCTGATCGCCGGCAAAACCGTGCGCGCCGTCCTCGAGGCCGCCGGCGTCAAGGACGTGCTGAGCAAATGCCTGGGCTCGCGCAACGCGGCCAACGTGGCCAAGGCCACGCTCAGCGCGCTGCTGCAACTGCGCCGGCGCGAGACGATTTACCAGTTGCGCGGTCTGCCGGTCCCTTCGGCGCCGCCCGCGCCGGCGCCCGAGCCGCCTTCGACTCCGGCGCCGACCCCGGCCTGATTTTTTAAGAGCCTATGCGTCTGCACACTCTCAAACCGGTTCCCGGCGCCAAGAAGCGGCCCAAGCGCTTGGGCCACGGGCGCGCCAGCGGTCACGGCAAAACCAGCGGCCGCGGCGGCAAGGGCCAGACCGCCCGCACGGGCAGCTCCATTCGCCCCGGCTTCGAGGGCGGCCAGATGCCGCTGATTCGGCGCATTCCCAAGCGCGGCTTCAACAACGCGCGGTTCGCCACCCGGTACATTCCCGTGAATGTCGGCGCCCTTAACCGCTTCGAGGATGGCACGCGCGTGGACGAGGCCTTGCTGCGGCAGACCGGGTTGGCCAACGGCCGGGCTGACGGCATCAAAATCCTGGGCGAAGGCGAACTCACCCGGAAACTGACCGTGTGCGCCCATGCCTTCAGCGCGTCCGCCCGGGCCAAAATCGAGCAAGCGGGCGGCACGGTGGAGGTGGTGGTCAAGACGGCGCCCGCAACGCCAGCTTCGTAAGCCGGTCCGCGGCCCCGGCCCTTATGTTCAAGAGCATCCTCGATACCTTCGCCAACTGCTTCAAGATCCCGGAGCTCAAATCCCGGATTTTGTTCACGGTCCTGCTGTTGGCGGTCTGCCGGCTCATTGCGCTGATTCCCATCCCGGGGCTGGACGGCGCCGCGTTGGCCCAGTACTTCGAGCAAAACGCCCAGAAGACCGGCGGCTTGCTGGGGATGTACAGCTTGTTCACGGGCGGGGCGATGGAGCGTTGCGCCATCGGCTCGCTGGGCATCATGCCCTACATCAGCGCCACGATCATCATCCAGTTGATGAGCGCGGTGATCCCCCAGTTGAGCAAGCTCGTTCGGGAGGAGGGCGGCCGGGTCAAGATCATCCAGTATGGCCGTTACCTGACCGTGCTGTTGTGTCTGGGCCAGGGTTTCGTGATGTCCCTGGGCTGGGAGAACCCGCAGAAGGTTTTCGGCGAAAGCTTCGTGGGCAACCTGGTGCTCGTGGACAACGTGTGGTGGTATCGCCTCCAGACCACGCTGATTCTGACCACCGGGACGGTGCTGTTGATGTGGCTGGGCGAGCAGATCAGCGAGCGCGGCATCGGCAACGGGGCCTCGCTGGTGATCACCATCGGCATCGTGTCGCGGGTGCCGCAGGCCATCACGGCCCTGTGGTTGATGTTCTTCCCGCCGCGCGGGGTGCAGTCGAACTACAACCTCTTCCACGCCATTGCGCTGGTGCTGCTGCTGGTGGCGGTGGTGGCGGCGGTGATCGCCGTCGTTCAGGCCCAGCGCAAGGTCCCGGTGCAGTACGCCCAGCGGGCCGTGGGACGCAAGGTGTACGCCGGCGGCACGTCCTTCCTGCCGCTGCGGGTGAACTACTCCGGGGTCATGCCCATCATCTTCGCCCAGGCCATCCTGATGTTCCCCGAGAAAATTTTCTACACGCTCGCCCAGGTCACCGAGAAAAGCATGGCTGGTTTCTCGAAGGTGTGCCAGGCCGTGGCCGTGGCCCTGCAACACGGCAGCCCGCTGTACATTTCGCTCGAGGCCCTGATGATCCTGTTCTTCGCCTACTTTTGGGTGGCCACCCAGTTCAACGAGGTGCAGATCGCCGACGACCTCAAGAAGTATGGCGGCTACATCCCCGGCGTGCGACCCGGCCAGGCCACCAGCGATTTCCTGCACCGGGCGATGAGCCGGATCACGCTGGCGGGGGCGATTTTCCTGGTGGTCATTGCCATCATCCCCACCCTGCTGTTCAAATGGGCCGGGGTGCCCTTTGAGGTGGGTCAGTTCTTTGGCGGCACCAGCATGTTGATCACGGTGGGCGTCATGCTGGACACCACCCGGCAGATGGAATCCCACCTGTTGATGCGGCACTACGACGGGTTCTTGAAGAAAGGCCGCATCAAGGGGCGGTTTTAGATGGACGGCCGGCGACGCGCCCGGGCGGCTTGGCAGGCGGGCCGCGGTGTCGCCAATGTTCTTTCACACGCGGGAGGGTCGTGGAAAAGTAAGGCATGATCCCGATCAAAAACGAGCGGGAGCAGGCCGCCATGCGTGCCGCGGGCGCGGTCGCGGCGGCCGTTCTGGCCGAGGTGGCGGCGTTCATCCGGCCCGGGGTGACCACGGCCGAGGTGGACCGGTTTGCCGCCGAGTGCATCCGCCGGCATGGAGCGCGCAGCGCGTTCCTGGGGTACAAAAAGTACCCCTGCCATGTGTGCATCTCGGTCAACGAAGAGGTCGTCCACGGCCTGGCCGGACCCCGGCGGTTGGAGTTCGGCGACATCGTCAGCCTGGATGTGGGCGTGGTGTACCACGGGTTCATCGGCGACAACGCCCGGACGGTGCCGGTGGGCGGATGCAGCCCCTTGGCGCAAAAATTGATTGATGTCACCGAGCAGGCCTTGTATATCGGCATCGGGCAAGCCCGCGCCGGCAACCGGGTGGTGGACATCTCCCGCAGCATCCAGGAGTTCGTGGAACGCCACGGCTTCAGCGTGGTGCGCGAGTTTGTCGGCCACGGCGTTGGGCGCTCGATGCACGAGGAGCCGCAGGTGCCCAATTACGTGGACGGCAAGAAATCGCCACGGCTCCAGCCGGGCATGACCCTGGCCATCGAGCCGATGGTCAATGCCGGCCGCCCGCAGGTTCGGGTGCTGCGCGACGGCTGGACCGTGGTCAGTGAAGACGGGTTGCCGTCCGCGCACTTCGAGCACACGGTGCTGGTGACCGCGGGTGAGCCGGAGATTTTGACATGCTACCGGCCGATGCCTGCCGCGTTGGCGCGGTGATTGTGAAGACCCTGGCGCCCGGGGTGTGGCAGGTCGAGCTGCCCAACGGCCATCGGCTCGTGGCGCGGGTGCGCCGGCGCGAGCTGGCCCGGGCGGCGGCGGCCGGGCTGGGGCCGGGGTCCCCGGTGGAAGTGTGGGTGACGCCCGGCGACCTGTCGCAGGGCTTGGTAATTTTTGAAACGCAGAACCAGTTGAAAGCTTGAGACCATGAAAGTTCGAGCGTCCGTCAAACGACTCTGCGAGCACTGCAAAGTGGTGCGTCGCAAGGGCGTGATCCGTGTCATTTGCACCAACCCGCGCCACAAGCAGCGGCAGGGCTAGGCTTTTTCCAACCGACAAATCCGCTATGGCTCGCATCCTCGGCGTTGACATCCCCGGCAACAAGCGCATTGACATTGCGCTGCGCTACATCTACGGCATCGGCCCGTCCAACTCGAAGGTCATTCTGGAACGCGCCCAAATTGACCCGTCCATCCGGGCCAAGGACCTGACCGAGCAGCAACTTTCCCAAATCGTGCACGCCATCCAGGAAGGGCAGTACGTGATCGAAGGGGATTTGCGCCGGGAAATCGGCCTCAACCTCAAGCGCCTGCAGGCCATCAAGTGCTACCGCGGCATCCGCCACCTCCGCGGCCTGCCCGTGCGCGGTCAACGCACCCAGACCAATGCCCGCACGCGCAAGGGCCCGCGCAAGACCGTGGGCGTGCAACGCAATCCCCACGCCAAGGCGGGCATCCATTAATCCCGGCATTTTTTGAGCTATGGCTGAAGCCAAACCCAACCCTGCTCCCGAATCGGACAAGTCTTCCCCGCCCTCCCCTCCGGCTGCCCCGGCCGCCAAGCCGGCCAAACCGGCCAAGCCCGCAGGCGGCGAAGCCGTAGAAAAAGCCCCGGCCAAGGGGCCGGCGAAAACGACCGAAAAGGCCGCGGAAAAGAGCGCGGAAAAAGCGGTCAAGGCCGCCGCCCCCGCCGAGCCGGGAACCCCTGAGGCAGCGGCCGCCCCGACGGCGGCCGAATTGCTGGCCGACGATCTGGCCGGCAAAAAGATCATCAAGGCCAAGGGCGCCAAGAACATCACTACCGGCATCGCCCACATCCTGGCCACGTTCAACAACACCATCGTCTCGATCACGGACATGCAGGGCAATGTCATCGGCTGGGCCACCGCCGGGCGCGCGGGCTTCAAGGGCTCGCGCAAAAGTACGGCGTTCGCGGCCCAGCAAGTCGCGCAACTGGCCGCCCGGCAGGCGATGGCTCACGGCATGCGCGAAGTGGAAGTGCATGTCAAAGGCCCTGGTTCGGGTCGCGAGTCGGCCATTCGGGCCCTGCAGGCCATCGGCTTGGAAATTACCGTGATCAAGGACGTCACGCCGATCCCGCACAACGGATGCCGGCCGCGCAAAAAGCGCCGCGTTTAACCCGTCCGGCAAGGCACTTTTTCCTGCACCCTATGGCTCGTTACACTGGTCCCCGCGTTCGCATCAGCCGCCGCTTTGGCGTGCCCATTTTCGGCCCCACGAAATACCTCGAGCGCCGCAACTACGGCCCCGGCGTGCACGGCCCCAAGAGCCGCCGCAAGGTGTCCGACTACGGCCTGGGCCTGATGGAAAAGCAGAAACTCCGTTACTACTACGGGCTGATGGAACGGCAGTTCCGGCGCGTGTACGAACGGGCGCTGCGCACCCGCGGGGTGACCGGCGAGATCATGTTGCAGATTTTGGAAACGCGGTTGGACAACGTGGTGTACCACCTGGGCTTTGCCCCCACGCGGCCGGCGGCCCGGCAGATGGTCACCCACGGCCACATCCAGGTCAACGGACGCAAGGTCACCGTGCCCTCGTTTGCCCTGAAGGTGAACGACGTGGTCGAGGTGCGCCCGCACAACGTCTCGCGCCAGATGGCCAGTCGCGCGCTCGAGGCCGCCGGCAGCCGCACCGTGCCCGACTGGTTGTCCCTGAACAAGGACGCCTTCAAAGGCACGGTCATGCGCCTGCCCAGCCGCGAGGAAATCCAACCCATCGCCAATGAACAGGCGGTGGTCGAATTCTATTCCCGCTAGTCTTGCGGGCCCCGGGTGGGGCCCCGGCAATTACACGGGCCGGCTCCCCGGCGGGAATAGCAGCGGAGCCGGTCAGATTAAAATTGCTGCCTGAACCACTATGCCAGTACGACTCGGTCGGTTTGAAATGCCCAAGCGGTTGGTGCGCGACGACGCCACCGCCACGGCCACCTATGCCCGCTTCGTTGCCGAGCCCTTCGAAACGGGCTACGGCTACACGATCGGCAACTCCCTCCGTCGCGTCCTGCTCTCCTCGCTCGAGGGAGCAGCCATCACCTCCGTCAAAATTGACGGGGCCATGCACGAATTCACCACCATTGACGGCGTGGTCGAGGACGTCACGGAAATCGTACTCAACCTCAAAAAGATCAAGTTCCGGGCCCACACCCGCGACCCGCAGGTCCTCCTCCTGTCCGTCAACAAGGAAGGGCCGGTCACCGCGGCGGACATTCAGCTCAACCAGAACCTCGAGCTGGTGAACCCCGACCAGTTGATCTGCACCCTCGACCGGAAAAAGAAGTTCGACATGGAATTCGAGGTCAAGGTGGGCCGCGGGTACTGTCCGGGCGACGAAAACAAAAAGCCCGACCAACCCATCGGCGTCATTGCCATTGACTCGCTCTTCTCGCCCGTGGTCCGCGTCCGCTACCAGGTCGAGGCCGCCCGCGTGGGCCAAAAGACCGACTACGACCGCCTCATCCTGGAAATCTGGACCGACGGCCGGATCACGCCGGAAGACGCCCTGACGCAATCCGCCGCCATTCTCCAGAAGCACCTGGACGTGTTCGTGGGTTATGACAAGAACGCCGTCCAGTTCGAGGAGGTGGAGAACAAGCAGGACGAGGAGCGCGCCCGCCTGCGCAAGCTCTACAACATGAGCGTCAACGAAATCGAGCTCAGCGTCCGCGCGGCCAACTGCCTCAACAACGCCAACATCACCACCGTCGGCCAGTTGGCCATGAAGACCGAGAGCGAAATGCTCAAGTACCGCAACTTCGGCAAGAAATCCCTCAACGAGATCAAGGAGAAACTGGCCGCCCTGGGCCTGACCTTGGGCATGAAGATTGACCCCAGCCTCCTGGACCTCCCGAAAGAAACGCCCAAAAAGGCCTGAGCGCCGCCGCCCTGCCTATGCGACACCTCAAGCGCACTGCCAAGCTCGGCCGCACCAGCGAGCACCGCAACCGGATGCTCGCCAGCCTGGTGTGCAGCCTCATCAAACACCGCCGCATCACCACCACCCTGGCCAAGGCCAAAGCGGCCCGCCCCGTGGCCGAAAAAATGGTCACCCTGGCCAAGCGTGGCACCCTGCACGCCCGCCGGCTCGCCCTGGCCCGCCTCTACCAGGACAAGGAAGCCTTGCGCATCCTCTTCCGCGACATCGCTCCGGCCCACAAGGACCGGCCCGGCGGCTACACCCGCATCATCAAACTCATGCACCACCGCCGCGGCGATGCCGCCCCGCAGGCCATTCTGGAATTTGTGGAGGCCCTGACGCCCGCGCCGGCGGAGGCTGCCCCGGCCGCCGCGGAAGCCGCCGCACCGGCATCCCCGGAAAAACCCGCGGAAAAGCCCGCGTCCTGAAGACGCATCCCATTTCCCGGCACGCGACCGGCCCGCTGTCCCCAGCGGGCCGGTTTGCTTTTCGGGCCCTCAGGGCAGACCGTGCCGCGCTTCAAGCACCGGGGCGGTCAGGGTCCGGTCGCGGGTTCCTGCCACCAGGCCGGAGTGCCCCGGAGTAATTCCAGCAGCCGGGCGTCGGCCGGGGGAAATTCGTAGCGGTCCAGCTCATCCGCCGTGACCCAGGCCAGCGCCTGGCAGCCCAGGGGCCGGGGCTCGCCGGCCGCCAGGCGGCAGCGGAAAAAGTGCAGGCGCACCTGCCGGTCGGGGTAGGCGTGTTCGAGGGTCAGGAGCGGCTCGATCAGCGTCACCCGTACGGCCAGTTCCTCCCACAATTCCCGGTGCAGACAGGCGGCCGGGGTTTCGCCCGGTTCGCACTTGCCGCCCGGAAATTCCCACAACCCGCCCAGATGATCTCCGCGCCGGCGCTGGCAGAGCAGCACCCGGCCGCGATGAAAGATGACCCCGGCGGCCACCTCCACGGGCGGGACTGGGGCGGGGGACGACATGGCCTCAGCGGCCCACGCTTTTGTACACCCAGCCCAGGCGCTCCATTTCGCGCGGGTCGAACAGATTGCGGCCGTCGAACAGGATCGGGTGGGTCATGGTGCGGCGCGCGCGCTCGAGGTCCAGCTCCTTGAATTCCGGCCACTCGGTGGCGATGACCAGGGCGTCGCAGCCCTCGGCCACCGCGTCGCGCTCGGGCACGTACTCGACCTGCGGCCCGGGCGGCAAGACGGCTTTGGCCTTCTCCATGGCGCGGGGGTCGTACACGCGCAGCCGGGCGCCCTCGCGCAGGAGCCGTTGGCAGACCTCGATGGCGGGGGACATCCGTACGTCGTCGGTGTTTTGCTTGAAGGCCAGGCCCAGCACGCCGATGCGCTTGTCCTTGAGCACCCAGAGGGTGTCGGTGATTTTGCGCAGGAACCGGTCCATCTGCTGGGCGTTGATCAACTGCACCTGTTTCAGCAGGCCGAAGTCGTAGCCCAGTTGTTCGGCGATCTTGATGAAGGCGCTCAGGTCCTTGGGAAAACAACTGCCGCCAAAGCCGATGCCCGCGTCCAGGAAGCGCCGGCCGATGCGCTGGTCCAAGCCGATGCCGTTGGCCACCTCCTGCACGTCCGCGCCCGAGGCCTCGCAGATGACCGAAATGGCGTTGATGTACGAGATTTTGAGCGCCAGGAACGAGTTGGCCGCGTGCTTGATCAGCTCGGCCGAGTTGATGTCCGTGACCAGGATGGGCGCGTCAATCGGCGCGTAAATCTCCCGCATCGACGGCACCGGCCGCGGGCTGGCGGTGCCGATCACGATCCGGTCCGGGTGCATGAAATCCTCGACCGCGAAGCCCTCGCGCAGAAATTCCGGGTTGCTCACCACGTCGAACTCGACCTTGGCCCGGTTGTAGCGCCGGATGGTCTCGGCCACTTTCTCGCCGGTCTTCACCGGCACGGTGCTCTTGTCCACCACGATCTTGTACGAGGTGAGGCAGGCCGCGATTTCCCGGGCCACGCCCTCGATGTAGCTCAGGTCCACGCTCCCGTCCGGCAACGGCGGCGTGGGCACGGCGATGAAGACCACGTCCGACTGCGCGACCCCCTCGGCCACGCTGTCGGTGAACCGCAGCCGCCCCGCGGCCACGTTGCGCGGCACCAGCTCCTCCAGCCCCGGCTCGTAAATCGGGATGCCCCCGCCCTGGAGCAGGCGCACTTTTTCCACGTTGTTGTCCACGCAGATGACCCGGTGACCAATTTCCGCAAAGCAGGTCCCGGTTACCAGGCCCACGTAGCCGGTTCCGATGATGGCGATGTTCATGCGAGCCGAGAAAAAGTCATTCTGCCGCCCGGGGCCAATCCACGCTGCTTTGCGCCGGTACCGGCCGCGCCGCTAGGGCGTCGGGGCAGGGGCAGCCGGCGGGGTGGCGACGTTGGTGGAGGGGCCGGGCGGGGTGGCGGGTGCGGCAGTTGCCGGCGGCGCGCCCGCGCTCATGGGAGTGATGACGGGTGGAGTGGCCGGTGCCGTGGCGGGGGCCAGCTCCGGGTGCTGTTTCAGCAGTGAGTCCCGTTTGACCGAGGCCTCCATCGCGGCGCGGCCCGCGGCACGATCCGCCTGCAGGCTGTCGTAGATTTTCAGGGCCTCGGCGAATTGTCCTCGCGCCTCGTGCAAGGCCGCCAGGGCCAGCCGCGCGCGGCCCGAGACGGGGTCGTCCGGGTATTTGGCGATCACCTGCTGGTAAGCGGCCATGGCGGCGTCCAGCTTGTCCTCGGCGTCCAGGCACGTGGCCGCGCCCAGCGCCGCCATCGGCGCCAGCAACCCGGTGTCGTCCCGGGCCACGACCTCCTCGAAACGGGCCCGCGCTTCGGCGTACTTGCCGGCCTGGTACAACTCCCCGGCGGCCAGCAACAACGCCCGCACGGCCGCCCGGGAAGACCCGTACCGGGTGGCCAGTTGCTCGAACGCGTCGTGACCGGGCCCGGACTTCTCCTCCGCCCGGCCGGCCGGGGTCAGCGTCAGCAGCGCGTGATTGGCCTGCAATTCATGCTGTCCGCGGTACCAGAAAAAGACGTAGCCGCCCACGATCAGGAGCAACACCCCCACCGCGCCCAGGACCAGTTGTCGGCGGTGCAATTCCGCCCAGGCCCAGGCCTCGTAAATCCACGTGGATTCCTGCTTTTCCGGCTGCATAGAAAGCGCGGATTCTTTGAGACGGGCTTGGAAACGCAAGAAGGAAATCCCGCGCCCAGGGGCACGCGGAGCATTTCGAGCCATCGGCGCGGGCCGGAGGCGAGGCCCGGTTTGGGGTGCGCACGCGCCCCGCGTGCGGCCGACGGCGCCCCCGCGGTCGGCCTCTCAGCGCAGGCGGCCGTCCTGCTGTAGCGCCGACGGCCATCGGCAACATGGCCGATTGCCAATCGGCGCTACGCCGCCGAGCAAGACGCCTGCCGCTCCCGACTTCCGTTTCCGGTATCCGGTATCCGCCCCCACCTCACAGCGCCGGCAAGCCGGCGCACTCCAAGCGCTTCGCGAGTATGGTCGCCGCTGCGTCGGTGCCCACCCGGCCGCGTCGCAGCGCGGCCCTACCGCGCGTCAGTGCATGGAATGCGGCAGCTTGCTGCCGCTTTTTGCCCGGGTGGAACGGCCGACTGGGCCGTGGTCGGCCTGCCTACCGGCAGGCAAGCGGTAACCTGCCGCCGAACCGCCCCGTGTGGTGCGCGCGTCCGGCGGAAAGGAGACGCCCGAGAGCATCACGATGCCCGTGACCATTCCCCGTTTCCAAATTCCCCAAGGACTCGTCGGCATCGGCGCGGCAATTGGTTCGACGCCCGCCCGCCACCGCGCCATGCTGACCGGGTGCCGATGACGCGCCGTCCGTTCTCCTCCCGCGACGCCGGCCCCGCCGCGCCGGGTTCCGAACCGCCGGGGCCTCTGCGCGCGGATGAAGCCACCGCGGGCGCAGCCCCATCCACGCCCGTTTCGCCCCGGGAGACCGCCGACCCCGCCACGTGGGCGCGGCCCTGGGTGCAGCTCAAGTACCTGAGTTTCTCGCCACAGCTCTATCCCGCCATGATCCGCGCGGCTTCGCCCGATGCCGCTCCGGGGAGTCTGGTGACCGTGTACGACAAGGAAGGCCGCCGGTTCGGCGCCGGGCTTTATCACCCTCGCGCCCGGGTGCCGCTGCGCGTGTTTCACCACGGCGAAGCCCCGTTCGGCGAAGCGGATTTTCTGGCCCTCTTGGACCGCGCCGTGGCGCTGCGCCTGGACGTGCTGCGGTTGCCCGAGGTGACCGAGGCCTTCCGCGTGGTGCACTCCGACGGGGACGGCTTGAGCGGCCTGATTGTGGACCGGTATGCGGACGTGCTGAGCGTGGAGGTCCACAGCCTGGGAGTCTGGCAGCGGCTCCCGCAATGGTTGCCGCACCTGCACGCCCGGCTGGGCACGCGGCACGCGGTGGTCGAGGTCAGCGAGTTTGCCGCGCGGGTGGAAGGCATCCCGGCGCGCGCCCCGGAGCGCCCCGCCGTGGCGCGGGTCAAAATCCGCGAGCACGGCGTCCGCTACGAAGTGGACTTCGCCCGCGGGCACAAGACCGGGTTTTTCTGCGACCAGCGGGACAACCGCTTGCGCCTGGCGCGCTGGATCAACCCGGCCCACCGCGTGCTGGACCTGTGTTGCTACACGGGCGGTTTCGCCCTGGCCGCTGCCGTGTTGGGACGGGCCACGGATGTGACCGGGGTGGACCTGGACGAAGCAGCCATCGCCCAGGCCCGCCGCAACGCGAACCTGAACCAGGCGCGCGTGAGCTGGGTGCACTGCGACGCCTTCAGCTACGCGCGGCAGATGCAACGCAACGGGCGGCGCTGGGACGTGGTCGTGGCCGACCCGCCGAAGTTCGTGGCCACGCGCGAGGAGTTCCGCGACGGCCAGCGCCGGTACGAGGACCTCAACGGCCTGGCGGTGAGCCTGCTGGAGCCCGGCGGCCTGCTGGTGACCTGCTCGTGCTCGGGGCTGGTTTCGGCGGAGGACTTCGAGCAGTTCGTCTGCCGCGCCGCGCATCGGCAGGGTCGGCGCCTGCAAATCCTGGACCGCACCGGCGCGGGGCCGGACCATCCGGTGATGTCCAACTGCCCGGAGAGCCGCTACCTCAAGGTGCTTTGGGCGCGGGTGCTCTGAGGCGTTTTGCGCGCGCCAGCGGCGGGTCCGTTGGTCGGCCCAACCGCACCGGCCGCGGTGAGGCGGCTTGCCGCCGCGTTTGGAGACTTGCGCTCGGGCCGGGGCGGCGCGAGCGTGGCGCGGTACCCGTTTTTTCCCGCTATGAAAACCGTGAGGCCGCTTCCAACGCTCGATCTCCCGGACTCGGAGCTTACCACCAAACCGCCGGCACCAGCCCCGGCCCGCCCGGGGACCTCTGCAACCGTAAACCGCCGCGCCTTTCTCACCGGCACCCTGGCCGCGGCGGCCTGGGCCTCGGCCCGACCCGGCCGGGGGGCGGAGGCGGAGTTGAACACCGACCCGGGCTATGTGGGGCCGGCATATTTTGACGAGGCCGAGCGGCGCGCGCTCCTGGAGGTGTGGGAGGCCGCCTCGCCGTTTCGTTTCTGGGGCCCCGGCCGGCCGGTGAAGGTGCAGGCGTTCGAGGAGGCGTTTGCCCGGTACATGGGCGTGAAGTTCGCGTTGGGGGTGACTTCCGGCACCGCGGCGCTGGATTGCGCGATGGCCGCGCTGGGCATCGGCCCCGGCGACGAGGTGATTGTGCCGGCGTACACGTGGTGGTCGGATTACACCTGCGTGGTCCACGCCGGCGCGTTGCCGGTCTTTGCCGAGCTGGACCGCTCGCTGACGCTGGACCCCGCCGATTTCGCGCGGAAGATCACCCCGCGCACCCGGGCCGTGATTGCCGTGCATCTGCTGGGCGGGCCCTGCGACATGGACGCGATTCTGGCCACGGCGCGCGCGCGGGGCCTCTCGGTGGTCGAGGACTGCGCGCAGTGCGTGGGCGGCAGTTACCGGGGACGCAAGCTGGGGTCGCTGGGCGACGTGGGCATCTACAGCTTCCAGATCAACAAGACGATGACCTCCGGCGAGGGCGGGGCGGTGGTGACGAACGACCCCCGGTTGTACGAGCGCGCCGTGCGCTTCCACGACATGGGCCTGTACCGGCCGTTGTTTGAACAGCGGACCGGCGGCGCACGCGAAAGCATCTTCGCCGGCGAAAACTTCCGCATGAACGAACTGACCGGCGCGGTGCTGGGCGCGCAGTTGCCCAAGCTCGACCGCATGCTGGCCGACCTCCGCCGCCACGCCGGCGCGCTGTACGCGGGATTGCGGGAATTGCCCGGGGTCCGGCTGCGCCAACAGCCCGACCCGGCGGGGGACATCGGCACGGCGGCCTTCTTCGAGGTGCGCGACCGGGCCGCGCGCGACCGGTGCATCGCGGCGTTGCGGCGGCTGAACGTGCCGGCTTCGACACTGACCGGCTCGGTGTTTCTGCCGGCGGAGGAGGCCGTGATCGCCAAGCGTACGCGGCACCCGGCCTGGCCCTCGTTCCAATCGCCCGAGGGCCGGGCCATGCGTTACGGGGCGGACACCTGCCCGCAAACCGCCGGGGTGCTCGACCGGTTCGTGCAAGTGCGGGTCGGCCCCAAGTTCACCGAACGGGTGGACCGCTACCTGGTCGAGTGCCTGGGCCGGGTGTGGACGGAGTTGGGGCTGGGAGGCTGAGCCCGTCGCGACCGGCGCGCAAAATTTGCTCGCCGCTCCCGGGCGCGCTTCCACAATGCGCGCGGACTTCACCGAGTGCCTACGCCATGCAAACGCCTTTTCAATCCGTGGTTTTTCCGACTCTTCGGGCCGGCCTGGCTGCCGGCCTGGTCGCGGTGCTTGTGACCGCCTGCACCGCGTCGCGCCAAGCCCCACCCGCTGCCGTCGCGCCGGCCCCGGCCGAGCCCGCCCCGCCCCGCGCTGAGACCGCCGCCCCGCCGAGACCTGCACCGACCCCGCCACGCGCCGAGCATCCGTTCCAGGAATTGCCCGAGTGGCCGGCGGGGAACTGGATTTCCCTCTTCGACGGCCGTTCTCTCGCGGGCTGGCGGGTCACGGAGTTTGCCGGCGCAGGCGAAGTGCGGGTCGAACAGGGCCGCATGATCCTGGGCATGGGCGCGATGCTCACCGGGGTGAACCTGGTCCGGACCAATGACCTGGCCACGCAGAATTACGAGATCGGCCTGGACGCGATGCGGGTCGAGGGGAGTGACTTTTTCTGCGCGTTGACCTTCCCGGTGGGGGACAGTTGCTGCACCTTCCTGTTGGGTGGCTGGGGCGGTGGGGTGGTGGGCATCTCGAGCATCAACGGCAACGACGCCTCGCTCAACGAAACCACCAAGTACCTCAACTTCGAGTCCGGCCGCTGGTACCGCGTGCGGGTGCGGGTGACCCCGCAAAAACTCGAGGCCTGGATCGGCGCCCAGCAGATGGTGGACGTCGAACTCGAAGGCAAGCGCATCAGCGTGCGGCCCGGGGAAATCGAGCTGAGCCAGCCCTGGGGCATCGCCACCTGGCAGACCACCGGCGCCATCCGCGACGTGCGGTACCGCAGGCTTTGAAGGCCCGGTCCATCGGCGGCGGGAAGCTCCACCGCAGCGGCGGCAAACCACTTCCACGCGCTTCCTGCACCGTTCGTGCCGTCCCCCTCAAACGGCGGGCCGGCCGCGCAACATCCCCGCGGCCAACTCCGGCACCAGGTCGAACTGGTCGCGCTGCGCGCAAAACGCCACATCCGCCCGCAGCTCCGGCCGGGCCAGCAGGCGCCGGCCATTGCGCGACAGCGCCAGCGCGCCCGCCAAATTGCCCGCGAACTGCCGATAAAGCTCCCGCGCCATCAGGGCCGCATCGCTGACCCGTTCCGCCGGGAACACCCCGTCCAGCGCCTCCACCAGCGCGCCGGCGGCCAGCGTGTCCTCCAAGGCGGCCTCCTCGCCCGTGCCGCTGCCCACCAGGAGCAGCCGCGCGGGCCGGACTTGCGCGACCCGGCGCACCAGCGCAGACAAATTGAGAAACGCCCCGGCCCACACGCGGTGCGCGCCGGCACAGGCCCGCAGCGCCCGCGTGCCGTTGGTCGTGGTCATCACCAGCGTGCGGCCCTGCACGCGTTCGGCGACAAACTCCCGCGGCGAGTTGCCCAGCTCGAACTCCACCCCGCCGCTAAGCGCCGCCCCGATGCGGACCCCGTCCCGTTCGCCGGCCAGCAACACTTCCGGCCGCGCCCGTCGCACGGCCAGTGCCTCGGAAATGTCGGCCACGGGCATGACGGCCTTGGCGCCGTGGGCCAGCGCCGTGACGATGCTGCTGGTGGCGCGCAGCACGTCGAACACGACGCAGGCCGTGGCGCTCAGGTCCCGCTGCGCCAGGGCCGCGACCTCGGCCGGGGTGAAAATCACATCCAACGCGCTGTCCATCCCCGCTGAGCTTGTGCCCCCGGCCGGCACCTGCCAAATCCGAATTCCTGTCGCTCAGCCGCCGACCCGGCCGGTCCGTCTCGGGAGGGTCCCAATGGTGCCGCTAGGCGGTAGCGTTGCGGACTTGCCAAGGCCCCCGGGCGGGCTTAGGCATGGCTTTAGCAATTACCCAATTGAAACGTGAAATCCGGATGCCTGAGTTGAACGTATGAATACCACTTCCTTTCCAGCCCGTTGTGCCGGTTGCCCGCTCAACCGCCGCCAATTTCTCACTCGTGGCGGCGCCGTCGCGCTCGGCGTCTTGGGGGCGTGGAGTGCGCCCGCCTCACTGCTGGCCGCCGCCCGCCAGAAGGACGCACCGCTTACGCGCATCCGCATCGTGTATGCGCTCCACGCCCCGGTCCAACCCGGCGCGGACTGGCCGAACAAGGGCTTTGATTTCCGGCCGGTCATGGCGCGGGTTGAGCGCGAGCTGCGCCGCCGCTGCCCGGGTTTCGAGTTCGTGACCGCGCAGGCCAGCGGCCCGGAGCAAGCCCGGCAAATCCTCGAGGCCGACCGGGCCGCCGGGAATGTGGACGGGTACCTGGTGTACCAATTGAATTGCTGGAACCAAGTGGTGCAGACCTTCGCCGCGTCCGGCCAGCCGGTGCTTTACGCGGACTTCCAGTTCGGCGGCAGCGGCGGTTTCTTGGTGTACAACGCCGCTTTCCTCCGTCAGCGCGCCCCGAATGTGGGTTTCGTGGCCTCTTCGGACCTGAAGGACCTGGCCGAAGCGGTGCGGTGCTTCGCCCTGGTCAAGCAGGGTGGGTCGGTCGCGGACTTCGTGGCCGCCACGGCGCAGGTCCGCGCCCGAAACACGCCGCGGGCGCGCCGCTTGGCGGTCCGGCCGGACCGCCTGCATTGCCTCTCCGCGGAGGAGTGCCTGCGTCAGATGCGGCAGACCCGCATCCTGGCGGTGCGCGACCAAAACGCCGGCGAGGAGCCGGCCTTTGCCGGCATCCCCGTGCAAAAGGTGCCGTTCGCGGAATTGAACGAAGCCTGGAAAAAAGCCGACCGTGACGAGGCACGGGCGGTGGCGGACCGCTGGCAACGCACGGCCCGCAAGGTCGTGGGCGTCTCGCGCCAGACCCTCGAGGATTCCGCGGCCATGTACCTGGCCGAGCGGGCCTTGCTGGACAAGTACGGCGCCCGCGCGATCACCATCAACTGCCTGGGTGGGTTCTACGGCGGCCACATCCACGCCTACCCCTGCCTGGGCTTTGCCGAGTTGAACAACCAGGGCCTGGTGGGCGGCTGCGAATGCGACGTGCGCTCCACAGCCACGATGCTCATCGGCACGCTGCTCACCCGCGGCCGGCCGGGGTACATTTCCGACCCGGTGCTGGACACGGCCCGGCGCCAGATCATTTACGCCCATTGTGTGGCGGCCACGCGGGTTTTTGGTCCGCAAGGTCCGGCCAATCCCTTCGAGATTCTAACCCACTCGGAAGACCGCCAGGGCGCCTCGTTGCGGTCGCTCTTGCCCGCCGGCTACCTCACCACGACCCTCGAGTTCGATTCCAATCGGAAGCAGATTCTCTTCCACCAGGCCCGGGCCGTGGGCAACGACCCGGACGACCGGGCCTGCCGCACCAAGTTGTGCGCCGAGCCGGTGGGTGACCTCGAGAAGCTCTTCCGCGAATGGGACCAGTGGGGCTGGCATCGGGTCACCTTTTACGGGGACCTCAAGGAGCCGGTGTACGCCCTGGCCGACGCCCTGGGCTGGAAGGTGTTGGCAGAGGCCTGACCCCGCGAAAGAGCAGCGCCTGCCTTCGGGCGGTGGTTGCTGCCGTCGCCCGCCGTGCGCCTTACGTTTGGAGTTGAAGGCGGCGTTGGAGGGTCGGCAATATCTCCCGCGTCACACGTGGCCGTACCGAGCACCAGCGCCGCCCCGGGCGGGTTGACCGACGCCCTGAAGTCCGCGCTGCTCACCCTGCTGGCGGATGACGACCCGGCCGTGTCCAGCGCGGCCCGGGCGCGCATCCTTTCCGAGGGCTTGGAGGCCCAGACCTGGCTGCGGCCGCATCTGCGCAGCGGCGAACCGGTCCTGCGGCGGCGCGTCGCCGAAATCCTCGACACCCTCGAGCGCCAGCGGGCGGACACCGAGTTCCTGGCCTTCTGCCTGCGCCACGGCGAGGACTGCGACCTGGAGACGGGCGCGTGGTTGCTGGCGCGCACCCAGTACCCGGACATCAATGTGGTCGGTTACCAGGCCTGGCTGGACAGCATTGCCGCGGACATTCGCGAGCGCCTGGGCGAGACCGGCCCCTCGCTCCGGTGCTTGGCGGTGCTCAACGACCATCTCTTCAACGAACTGGGGTTCCGGGGCAACGAACGGGAGTTTTACGACCCGCAAAACAGCTACCTCAACCGGGTGCTGGACCGGCGCACCGGCAATCCCATTTGCCTGAGCATTCTGTACTGGCTGCTGGCCCGGCGCCTCCGCCTGCCGGTGGTGGGCGTGGCGTTGCCGCGGCACTTTGTCTGCCGCTTCCAAACGCCCACGGATACGGTCTTCATTGACGTGTTCCGGCGCGGCAAGTTGCTGACCCGCGCGGACTGCATCCGCTTCCTTCAACAGATCGGCCAGGGCTTCCAGGAAAGCTACCTGGCACCCGCCACGGCCGGCCGCACGCTGCTGCGCCTGTGCGCGAACCTGCACCAGATTTACCACGAACAGCACCGGCGCGAAGACGAGGCGCGTTTCCAGCGGTACGTGGTGGCGCTGGCCCGGCATTGAATCGGCGCGCGCTGCTGCGCCGGGCGGGCCGAATGTTCCGACCGGCCGCGGCCAAAAAACAAAGCGCCGACCGCCTCCGGGCAGCCGGCGCCTGCTTCAAGAAGACTCCTCCGTTCAGGCGGCTCCGGGCAGGCTTTCGCCCACTTGGAAGCGGACGAAGCGCCGCACGGTGATTTCATCGCCGAGCTGCCGGCCCACGTTGGCCAGGTGCTCGCGCACGGTGATCTCGGCGTTGCGCTTCACGTAGCCCTGATCCAGCAGGCACACGGTCTGGTAAAACTTCTCCAGCTTGCCCTCGATGATCTTGGCCAGGGCCTGGGGCGGCTTGTTTTTGAGCGCGTCCGAGTTGGCCACCACGTCGCGCTCGCGCGCGACCAGCGCCGGGTCAAGCTGCTCGCGGCTGACGGCCAGCGGGCTGGCGGCGGCGATCTGGAGGGTGATGTCCTTGACCAGTTGCTTGAAGTCCTCCGTGGCCACGGTGGCCTCCCGACCGGCCCCCACTTCCACCAACACGCCCACCTTGGCACCGGTGTGGATGTACGCGGCGATGAGGCCGTTGCCGCTCAGTTCGTAGCGCTGGTACCGGGCGATGCGGATGTTTTCGCGGATGCGGCTGACGGCGTCGGTGCGCAACGGTTCGAGGTCCGCGGCCGGGTTCTCCGCCAGCGTGCGGGCCACCTGGTCGCAAAAGGCGCGAAACAGGTCGTTCTTGGCCACAAAGTCGGTTTCGCAATTGACCTCGACCAGCACGCCCACGCGCGAGCCGGGCAGGATGTGCTGGGCAATGACGCCCTCGCGGGCTTCGCGGGCGGATTTTTTGGCGGCGGTGGCCACGCCGCGTTTGCGCAAGAGGTCCACGGCGGCCTCGAGATTGCCGGCGGTTTCGACCAGCGCCTTTTTGCAATCCATCATGCCGGCGTTGGTCATTTCGCGCAGCTTGGCGACGAGTTGGGGGGTGATGTCAGGCATAGCGATTCAACAGTGATTGAGGTTTGAGCGCCCGAGAGCGGTCGGAAGTGTCCTGGAGCGCGGGACGCGCTCAGGCCACCGGCACCGGGGGCGGTTCCACCACGGCCAGGGGCGCGGCGGCGGGCGGCGGCTCCGGGGCGGGCGCCGGCGGGGCGGGCGTTTCCGCGGCCTGCGGCCGGGCAAAGCGCGCCTCGTGCTCGGCGCGGGCCTGGTTGATGGTCTGCACCACCACGCTCAAGATCAGGCGCACCGAGCGGATGGCGTCGTCGTTGCCGGCGATGGGGTAATCCACCAGGTTCGGGTCGCAGTTGGTGTCCACGATGGCCACGATGGGAATTTTCAGGCGGCGCGCCTCGGCCACGGCGTTTTTCTCGCGCTTGATGTCCACCACGAACAGGGCGGCGGGCAGCTTGTCCATGGTGCGGATGCCCTCGAGGTTTTTGAGCAGGCGGGCCATTTCGCGGCGCAGGACGGACTGCTCCTGTTTGACGTACTGGTTGATGGAGCCGTCGGCCTCCATTTTTTCGATTTCCCTCAAGCGGGCCAGGGAGCGCTTGAGGGTTTTCATGTTGGTGAGCGTGCCGCCGAGCCAGCGCTGGATGACGTAGGGCTGGCCGCAGGCCAGTGCCGCTTCTTTCACCGCGGCCTGGGCCTGCTTTTTGGTGCCCACGAACAGAATCTGGCCGCCGTCCGCCGCGGCGCCGCGCAGGAAGGTGCACGCCGCCTCGAGCTGGGCCAGGGTCTGGCTCAGGTCAATGATGTGGATGCCGTTGCGGGCATCGAAGATGAACGGCTTCATGGCCGGGTTCCACCGGCGCGTCTGGTGGCCGAAATGAACCCCCGCCTCGAGCAGCTCTTTGATACCGATGTTGATCACGATTTCCTTTGGTGGTCAGCGCGCCCGTCGCCGGGCCCGCCATCCCGCGGAACACGGGATTGCTGTTGTTGTTGTTGTGGCCGGCGGCCTCCACCCGGAAGCCGCGCTGTTGATGGCCGTTGACTGCCGCGCCCGCGCACCGCGCGAAACGCGAACGCGCACGCTAGCAAACGCGGGCCACCCCGCAATCGCAAATTGTCGCGCCTGAACCCCGGTTCCGGGCGGGTTGAGCTCAGAAATTCAACCGCAGGCTCACCGCCAGGGTGCGTTCACGGGGAATCCCGGTCCAGGGGTTCAACGGATTGAGTCGGTAGTCGCGGCCGGTGAGATTCAGCAGCGCCAGGCTCAGTTCGGCGCGGCGGCGCGAAAAACGCCAACCGGCCCGGACGTGGTGCTGCCAGAAATCGGCCTCGGCCGGTTCCGGGGCATAACCCGCGTTTTCCTGGTGACGCCAAACCGATTCCCATCCCGCAAAAAACCCCGCCGGGTGCTGGTAGTTCAGGCTCAGGGCCACTTCGTGAAGTTCTGCCGCCACGTCCTGCTCCAGGGTGTCCAGGTGGAGGGCGGTGCGGGGGAGGTCCGGGAAACGGGAGGTCAGGGTATCCCGGGTCAACCGGTAGCGTGCGCCGAGCGCGAGGCCGTCGCCCAGCAATTGCACCGCGTAAGCGCCCAGGCTGGTCTCGGCCAGGTCCAGGGACTGGCGCGTGGACGTGGCCGTGTCCGGCACGGGCAGAAACCCGGAGTGGGTCAGCGCGCCTGTCACGCGCTCGCCCTCCGAGCGTCGCCATTCCGCCGAAAGCCCCAGCCAGGTGCGGTGCCGCCAAGACTGATCCAAGGCCAGGCCGGCCACTTCAAACTCGGCCCCGGGCACCAGCCCCACCACCGACTCGGGCAAGAGGCTGCGCCAGGCCTGCACGAAGCCGACCACTTGGGTGGGCTCCAGCCGCACACTCTGGTCGAAAAACAATCCGCCCAGCGAGCGCGTGTAGGCGGCGCGAAACACCCCGTCCCGCCAGGGGGCCCACACCAGGCCGGCCTTGGGAGCCCAGAGGTCGCGCGTGGTTTCCCCCGGGGACAGCGGGACCAGGTCCGTGTTGCGCGGGAAGGTCACGCGGTCGTAGCTCACGCCGGCCGTCACATGCAACGGGTCGGCCACGCGCCACTGGCCGTAGGCGTATGCCGTGGCGCGCGCGAGGTCGGCGTCCAGGCGCTGATCGCTCACCACGCCGGTGAGGGCGCGTTCGAGTGTGGCCGCGGTGGCCACTTCGCCCGCCTGGAGGCGGCCGCCGACCACGCCGCTGAGGGGCGCGCCCTGCCAGAGCTGCTGCAGTTCACCCGAGTAGAGCGTGAAATCGCTGTGTTGGCGCCGGGCAAAGCCCGGTTCGTCGGTGGACACCTGGACAATCTCGTCGCCGCGCCGGCGCAGGAAGAGGACCTGTTGCTGTTCGTTGGCCAGTTCCAGGGCGTCGTCGAGGCGGGAAAACAGGGCCAGCGTGTGGCTGGATGCCGACCAGCTCCGGTGCCAGCCGGCCCACAGGTTTGGCGATTGCGTCTCGGTCACGTGCAGGGTGGGATTGGCCCGGGCGGGGTCGTCATAGCGGGCGACATCGCCGGCGCGGCCCTCACTGAAGGCCACTTGGAGGTAAAGTTCGTCGTCGGCCGTGACGCGTTGTTTGATCTGGGTCGAGGCGTCCGTGCGCTCGCGCCAGGCGTTGGGAGCTTCGCCGTTCAACCGGTCATAGGCGAAGTCCACCACGTAACTGAAGCCGTCCAGCGTCCCGAAGACCGCGGCCCGGTGCCGCCAATCGCCCCGGGTGCGGTACTCTGAGACGCTGCCCAGGCCGAAGGGGCGTGGTTCCAGGAATTGCAGGAACTCCTGCTGGGCGAGCCCCTGGGAGAGGTTGCCGGCGCCGGCGGGGGCCAGCAGGTTGGCCAGCAGCAGCTCGCTCTGGCGCGCGGTTTCGTAGCGCAGGTCCAGGCGGTTCGGGTCTTCGAGGGCGCGAAAACTGTCCGCCAACATCAGGTGGGCGGCGGCATTGGCGTAGTCCTCCCACGCGGCCCGGGCGGCGGCGCGCCAGGCGGCCTCGGGCAGACCGGCCTCTTGGTAAAGCGCGGCCTGGTGGGCGCTGCGCACGGCGCGGTCGCGATCCAGCGCGGCACGCGCGCGGAAGAGTTGCCGGTGGTCGTTGCGGGCGGCGGATTCTTCCAGGTCGCGGACCGCCGCGTTCGGGCGGAAGGTTTGGTGGTGGTGGAGGGCCGAGTACAGCCACGGGGTGGGGTCGTTGGGGTCCAGGCGTCGGGCCAGGTCCAGTTCCTTTTCGGCGAGGTGGAATTCGCCGCGCTGGCTCCAGAGTTTGCCCAGGTAGGCGCGATAGAGGGCGCGCTGGGGTTCGAGCGCGGTGGCGGTTTGCAGGGACCGGCGGGCGGCCTCGCGTTGGCCCAACCGCCACAGGGCCAGACCGCGTCCCAGCCAGGCACTGCCCAGCGCGGCGTCCGTGGCCAGGGCGGCCTCGAAAGCGGCGAGCGCCTCGCGCACGCGGTGCTCCTCCAGCCGGAGGAATCCCTCGAGGGCACGCGCCGGGGCCAGGCGCGGGGCCAGGGCGAGGGCGCGGTTCAACGCGGCGCGGGCTTCACGACGGTGTTCGAGCATCCACTCCAACTCGGCCACGCGGGCATGGGCGTAACCCAGATTGGGGGCGAGCAGCGCCGCCTGCCGGGCCGCGGTCAGGGCGTCCTCCAGCGCTAGGCGCGCCTGGGCGGTGTAGGAGCGGGCCAGCCATTCCGAGGCGGTGCGGGGCGGCCGGGCCGCGGGCGGTGGCGCGGTGGCGAACGGGCGGCGGACCACGTCGAGCAGTTCCTGTAACGCGCGGGCGGCCGCCGTTTCCGGCGGGGGGGGGTGGGGGGTTGTTTCGGCCGTTTGGATTTGCCCCGCCGCCACGGCGACCGCCGCGCGAAAGAGTTCCCGGGCCGGCCCGCCGGGAGGGATTGGTTGCATTAAAGCGTGCGCGCCCGGGGGGTCCCCGGCGCGATAGGCGTCCAGAGCTTCCCGGAGGACGGCCAGGTCGGAGGCTTCCCAGGCCAGGTCTTCGGGGGCCAGCACTGCCGGATAATAGAGCGCCCATTGGATGTCCCGGCGGGTGGAGATCAGCGCGCTTTTGCGCGGGGGTTGACCGGGTTCGACCAGAACTTCTTCGCCACTTTCCAGTTCGAGGGCACCGGTGCGCGCGCTCAGATGGACCCGGCCGTCCAGCAACGCCAGGCGGGTGGTCGGAGGCGCGGGGGTGGATTCGAGCACGAACTCGGTGCCGCGAATGGCGCCGGAGGTCAGCGGCGTCTCGAATTCGGTGGTGGCGGGCCGCTCGCGGTGGAAGAAGAACAGCCGGCCGCGGGGCAGGCCAAAACGACGGGGTTCGGTGCCGGCCGGGGGCAAAATTTCGAGGGTGGTTTCCGCATCCAGCCGCAGGAGGCTGCGGTCGGAGAACTGCACGGCGGCGCGGCTGGCCGGGCCGGTGCGGAGGCGGCTGCCGGGGTGGAGCAAGGCGCCCACGGTGGCGGGTTGCCAGGGGGCGCCTTCGGTGGGCATCCAGGATACTTGTCCGACCGCTTCAATCAGCGTGCTGGGCGCGGGCGCCGAGGGCTCCGGTTCGGCCGCCAGGGCGAGCACGCCCAGGCAGATTCCAAGCCAAAGCCCCACCGGCCATGTTCCCCGGGCCGGTCGGAGCTTCCGCCGTGTCTCCGGTGCCGTGCCGGGGAAATCCGGACGGGGGGGCAGGAAGGTCGGTGTGTTCCCGAGGAGGCATGTTGAAGTTTGGGGGGTGCCACGCGCGGGAGGCATGCCGACCGCCGGGCGACCTGCCGCAGTTTTGCGTTTTGTCCCGTCTGGGCAAGTCCGCGATGAGGTGCGGGCTCCGGGCAGGCCGACCGGGAGGATGGGGCCAATGGGCGATCACGGGGGCTTCAAACCAAGCGATTCGCTCCGGCGGGTCCCGGCCGGGGACAACCCGAAACCCGACCGGGAACACCGCCGGAGCCACCGGTTTTTACGGTGCGAGGCGGGCTAGCAGCCAAGTGCCGAATTCTTCTTCATCCACAAGGCCATCGTGGTACTCACGCTTGAGGTAACTCACCGCACCGTTGGCCAGGAAGGTCAGGGTGTATTTGTCCTGTTCGCGGATGCTCTTGGTCACAGTGAGCACGGCCGATTGCGTGCCGACGGTCTGGTAGGGGTAAGGATAGGTGCGCACCTTGGTGCCTTCGCGTTTGGTGACCTGCCGGTCGTCCACGAATTGCCATGACTCGGCGGGGTGTTGGGGCTCGGTCAGGGCGTAGCCGACCAGAGTGTTCGGCGGGGCGACCGGGGTGGCATTTGCCGGGATGGAGTTGTTGCCCGGCACCTGGTCATCGTTGCTGACGCCATTTCCGTGGCCGGAGGCGTCATCGCTGCCGGGGACGTCGTCGTGGCCGGAATGGCTGTTGCCGTGGTGGTCGGGGTTCTGACCCGATTGGTCGTCGCTGTCGCCGTCCTGGCCGGAGGCGTCATCGCTGCCGGGGACGTCGTCGTGGCCGGAATGGCTGTTGCCGTTGTGGTCGGGGTTCTGACCCGATTGGTCGTCGCCGTTGCCGTCTTGGCCGGAGGCGTCATCGCTGCCCTGCCCGGTTCCGTCGCCAGACTGGTCGTTCCCGGGGACCGAATTACCGGGTTGAAGTCCCACGGCGCTGAACCCGCCGCGGTCCACATCCTTGAGGACGTTGTTTTTGAATTCCCGCCGGACGAAGGTGCCCTGGGCGCCGCTGGCAAAGGTCAGTTCGTACTCGTGCCATTTGCCGACTTTGAAGCCCACCACCAACCGCGCGGTATTGGTGCCGGTGAGGGTGTATTCGTAGGTGAAGCGATGGCTGTCGTCCCCGTGTTCGTTGTCTTCGTACTCGATTCCCTCGGTGGCGGTGGTAAAGTGGAGTCGCTCGGGATCGTCCCCGGCTTGGAAGGCATAGGCCAGGCCGGTCAGTGTGGTGGGAACCGGAAGGTCCGCGCCCGGGGTGGTGCCGCCATCGCCGCCGCCCGGATTGCCGGGCGAGCCGCCGCTCACCACGTGGAACGTCCCGGTGTCACGGTCGGTCACCTGACCGTTGCGGATTTCCTCCCGGGCCCAGGTGCCCAGCCCGGGCGAGGTGAAGGACAAGGTCAAGACTTGAGTCTCTTGGTCCGCAAAGACCAACTCCAGGCGCACCTGGTTCAAGCCAGGTCGGCTGAAGGTGTAGGTGAAGGGGTCCGGGCTGGGCCCGCTTTCCTCACCGGTGGTATCGGTCAGGAAGCGCAGCAGGTCATGGCCCGGTGTGTCGTCCAGTTGGAGCGTCAACCCGGCCAGGGTCCAAGGAGCCAGGTCGTTGGTGGGCGCGGTTTGGATTTGCAGGCGGTAGTTGCCGTAGCTGACCTCGCCGCCGGAGCGGGTGGAGAAGACCTGCGTGACCTTGTTTCCCAGGGCAAACACCGGTTGCCCGATGTTGACCCAGTCCACCAGGTTCGAGGAACCCTGCAGGAGGTAAACATGCCCGGGCACGGTGTCGAATTCCACCTCGATGGCGGTGAAGATTTTCAGCGCCGAAGGTTGCTGCGCCTGCCCCACCGGCAGCGGACCAAGGAGCAGTCCCAGTCCCAGTGGCAGGAGGTGATGAGGGAGGGTTTGGCGTTTCATAGTGCGTTGCGTTTCTTTGCTGTTTGTTTGGTTCATGCGGTCATTGTGCACGATCGCAACCGGGTCCAAGCAGCCGGCCTGCCAAGGCGAAAAAGTGCTGAAATTGCGATGGTTTTCGGCGGGTGGGGGCCTCGTTCCCGCGTGGTCCGTGCCGGAGGCGGAACACCCGGTTCCGCGGGCGGAACAAGGTTCCGAAACGCGCCACGGGAATGCGCCGCAAAACTCGGGGCGGGTGTCGGGCGAACGCCTGGACGGAGATGTTCCTCCGGGCCAGCCGGGTTGCCTCGGCGCCGGGAGCCGGGAGGCGCACACCGGCCTACCGGCCGCCTATTCGACGCGCAGCCGGTAAAGCTGCATGCCGTTGGTCCGCGAGGGCACGTAAGGGAAGAACGTGTTGCTCCCGGTCACAAAAGGTGTGAGCAAGCGCCACGGTCCCAAGGGGGATTCCGCGCCCTCGAGGGCGTGGTACTGGGCGGGCGGCAGGTCGGCCAGGAGCGCGTAGGTCCCCGGCAACGTCGGTTGCCATTTCAGCGCCGGCGGCACCAAGACCCGCACCTCGAAGGGGACTTGGATCGGCCCGCCGAACGCGTTCGAGACGACCAGGGTGTAGGTGCCGCTGATGGTGAGAGCATCCGCCCGCAGGCGGAGTTGCGCGTTGGTCTTTCCCGGCAAGGGTTGTCCCCCGCGCAGCCAGTTGTAAGCCAAAGGCTCGGCGCCGCGCACGTCGGCCTGGAGCACGCATTCCTGTCCCAGGGCCACCCGTTGGACCGGGGGCAGCGCGGCCAGGCGGGGGGCCTGGGCGGGCGTCGCCGGCTGCAGGACGTAGTTCAACCGCGCAATGCCGGTGGCCCCGCGCACTCCGGCGATCCGGATCAGGTACGGCCGGCCCGGTTCAACGGCCAGGCGCACCTGGTCTGCTCCGCCCGCTTGCAAACGGTCGTTGTCACAAGCCAGCAGGACCAGGTCCGCGTAGCTCGCCGGCGGATTGGTGTACGTGAAAACCGCCAGAACCGTGTCGAAATCGCTTCCCCGAGTGTCCAGCGTGAGCAGGCCGTTGGTGGCGGCTTCGTAGGCGAACCAATGGGAGCCGCCGCTGACCACCCCGCAGGGTTGGGGCTCGTCGGGATCGCTCGTGGCTCGCACCGTGCTAAAGACCTGGCTGCCGTTGTACCCGCGCGCCACGCCCAGACCGGCCAGGGCAGGGCCGGCGAGCGCCAGGCCGGTGCTTTTGAGGGCGACCCGCTGGGCGTAGAGCGGAAGTCCCGGGTTGAGCGTTGCCGATAGGCCGGTGTGGTGCGGTCCTTTGGAAGGGTCTTCTTCCTCGTCCTCGTCCTCCTCCTCGTCCTCGTGGGACTTTCCGTCGTCGCCCACCAAGGGCGTGTCCAGGGCATCAAACAACTTGTCGCGCGCCAGGCTGTTGGTCAGGCCATCCGAGTTGATTTGCAACTCCACCGGCGCAGTCTCGAATCGCACGTCCCCAATCCGGATGCGCAGGGTGTAGCGGCCCAGGTCGTTGGTCCGCAAGCCGGGGATTTCCAGCGTCGGCCCGCGCACCCCCAACGATTCCCCGTTGCGCCGCCAGCGCAATTCCACGTCGTCCGACTCCCCCGCGTACCCGGTCAGGAGCACACTCAGCACCACCGGGTCTCCCGGGCGCGCGGCGCGGTCATGAGGCAACCCCACCACCAACGGGGGAGTCTGCGGAGTCACTTCCAAGGTCCAACTCAATTGCAGGTTGCCCGTGGCTCCGCGGTACCCGTCCACGGCGATGTGATACACCTCGCCCGCCCGCACGCCCACCTCGACGCGACTGGTCCTCTTGCCCGTGGTTTCGTCCTCCTCGTCGTCGTCTTTTCCCGCTTCGCGGAGCCGGTCGAGCGTGGTGTCCGTGGGTTGGGCAAAGGTGTAAACGCCCAGCAAAGTGTCCAGTTCGCTGCCCGCGGTGCTGAACCGGACCACCCCGTCCGCCGGTGCCTGCCATGAAATCCACACCGAGGCACCTCCGCGCTTGCCGCCGTGCTGCGGCTCGCCCGGCTCCACCGTCGCGCCCACATTGCTGCCCACCACCACGCCGCTCGGGCCGGTGACCAGCTCCCGCGCGGCAAACGCATCGCGAAACTCCGCGGCCTCCGCGACCGGCCCGGCGCACAGAAGCCCCAGGCCCAAACCGCAGAGCCACCCGGCGGCCACGCCGCGCCGACGCGCGGCGCCAGGGCGCTCCCGGACCCCGTCCCGTTCCGCAGCGCGCCTCCCTTCACGACCGACCTGGTCCAAAGCGCGGCGCAGAACGAGGCAGCTCACGCCCTCATTTCGCCTGAATCCAAGGTGCCGTTTCACGGCGGTGCGATGTTCAATTCCAAGGCTGTCCTGGTGGGCCGGCGCGGTTTGGGAATCCATCCCCGCGCTTGGCCTCCGGCAAACCCCGCCAAGCAATACAAATGCCAGCCTCCCGCCCGGGGCGGCCGCTGCGCCGGCCGCGCCTTCCCGACAGCCCGCGCTCCGAGAAATGTTCCCGCGCCGGAACAACACCTGCCGCGTGTTCTCATTCCGGAACATCATGCCGAGCGGTCCTCCCGCAACTCCGGCCACTTCTCCAAGCGCCGCAACAATGCCTGCGGCGAGAGACCCAGCCGCGCCGCCGCCCGCCGGATGCCGCCATGCGCCTCGCGCAACGTGCGGCGGATCAGCCGGTACTCCTGCGCTTCCAGCAGCGTCAACCCGGCCCGCTCGGGCGGCAGGGGCTCGTCCTCACCGCCGGGCGTCGGCGGCCCAGCGGGGGGCGGGGACCCCGCGGATTCCAGCTCCGGCGCCTCCGGCTCCAGACCGGTCGGGTCCAGGACCAGCCAGCGACTTTCTCCAAGCGTGCGCAGCAGCGACCGTTCGAGGATGTTTCGCAACTCGCGGATGTTTCCCGGGAAATGGTGCCGCTGCAGCCGCGCCAGATCCTCCGGGCGCACCCAGGGCGCGGCGCGCTCGTAACGCCGCGCCAGTCCGGCCAGCACCTGTTCGACCAGCGCCGGGATGTCCTCGCGCCGTTCGCGCAACGGCGGCAGGCGCACCGTGCAAACCTCCAGCCGATACAGCAAATCCTCCCGAAACCGGCCCCCGGCCACCTCCGCCCGCAGATCCCGGTTGGTCGCGGCCACCAACCGCCCCGTAAACACCCGCGCCTCCGTGCCGCCCAGCGCCCGGAACTCGCGCGCCTCCAGAAACCGCAGCAACTTCGCCTGCTGCGGAAGCGGCACCTCGCCGATCTCATCCAAAAACAACGTCCCGCCCTGCGCCGCCTCGACCATTCCCGCCCGGCGCCGCTCCGCGCCCGTGTAGGCGCCGCGTTCCGCGCCGAACAGTTCCGCCTCGAACATCTCCCCGGGCACGGCGGCACAGTTCACCGCGACGAACGGGGCCTCGCCGGCGCGCGCGCCGAAACTCAATCGGTGCAGCTCCCGCGCGGCCACTTCTTTGCCCGTGCCGCTCTCGCCGGTCAGCAACACCGTGGTGATGCGGTGTCGCGCGGCGGCGGCCAGTTGCTCGCGCACGGTGCGCATGGCGGGGGTCTCTCCCCACACCGGCGTCTCGCTCCCGCCGGGCGCGGGCGGGCGCCGCCGCCGGACGCGCTCGATCACGGCGGCCAGCGTGGCGGCGTCCACCGGCTTGACCAGGTAGTCGAACAAGCCGTTGCGCGTGAGACTCACCGCCTGGGCCAGGTCCGGCAGTCCCGTGATCATCACGACCGGCAGATGGGGGTCGCGGCGGCAGAGCGTGTCGTACCAGTCAAAGGCGCGGCCATCCGGCAGGTGGTTGTCCAGCAGCACCACGTCGAAGCGCCGCTCGGCCAGCGCCCGCGCCGCCTCGCGCAGCGTGGCGCACCCGTGCGGCTCGCCCCCGGCCTCGCGCACCACCCGCGCCTCGAGGGAGGCGAAACCCGCATCGTCCTCAACGATGAGGCAGGCCAGCGGCGACGGTTGCGGTTTGGGTCCGGGTTCGAGACTCATGCGTCCTTCCACCATAGCCGGTGGAACGCGCCTGCCAAGCGCGCGGCTTCGTCAGCGGCCCAGGGCCCGCGCCACGCGCGCCAGCAATTCGGGCAGTTCGAGGGGCTTGCCCAGGCACTCCACCCCGGCCGGCAGCACGGGGGGCTCCGCCGCGCCGCTGAGCAGCAAAACGGGCAAATCCGGGCGCCGCCGCCGCATGGCGGCTACCGCGCCCGGACCGTCCAGGAACGGCATCGTGGTGTCCGTCACGACCAGGGCCACCGCGTCGGCTTCTTGCTCAAAGAGCGCCACGGCCTCGGCGCCGTGCGCGGCCGTCAACACGCGGTAGCCGTGGTCCTCGAGGCCCCGCCGGAGCAGCTCCCGCACGGCCTGCTCATCGTCTGCCACCAGGATGGGCTCGCCCCGGCCGCGTGGCGGGCCGGCCTCGGCGGGCCGGGCGGGGGCCGCCGGTGCGCCGACCCACCGGGGCAGGAGGATTTCAAACGTGGCCCCGCCGTCTTCGCCGGACCTGGCGCTGATAAAACCGCCGTGGGCGCGCACGATCCGGCTGGCGGTGGACAACCCCAGCCCCGTGCCCTGGCCCGGGGG
>Ga0272446_1000622_pt1 | contig 54460 bp, 50 predicted proteins | sample YNPCB0061_FD_194587 | JGI IMG/M metagenome (GOLD analysis project Ga0272446, IMG submission 194587) | Hot spring microbial mat communities from Yellowstone National Park, WY, United States - YNP-CB-006-1 | ecosystem: Environmental > Aquatic > Thermal springs > Hot (42-90C) > Sediment | place... | reverse complement strand
GCGCCGCTTCACGATTCGCTCTACTACATCGTTCCCGATAAATGCACCGAGTGCGTCGGCTTCCATGAAGAGCCGCAATGCGCTGCCGTCTGCCCAGTCGACTGCTGCGTTGCCGACCCGAACTTCCCAGAAACGCAGGAAGAACTCTTGGCGAAAAAAGACAGCCTCGAAGCAGACAAGAAGTAATGGCAGGCCTTTGGCTGTAATTTAGAAGGCGTCCGATGTTCGGACGCCTTTTTGATTTACGCGCTGTTCAACGGAGGAGAGACACGAAAAGAGGACAGGATTGGCGTTACAACGCAAGACGATTTTTCATCTTCTGTAGCCAAGTATAGTTGACGAACATTTGTCCAAAGTTCTCATCGTCCTGTGGCTTGACGCCGTGATAATCCGAGCCGCCCGACATCAACAGAAAATACTCGTTGGCAATAGCACGATAAAACTCCTGCCGTTCTGCATCGTGCGAGGGATGAACAATTTCCAACCCATCGATGCCCTCATCAATTAAAAAGCGAATGGTGTCATCTGGCACAAACCGACCGGGATGCGCCAAGAACGACAAGCCGCCAGCCTCGCTAATGAGGCGAATGACTTCGGCAGGTTCAGTATCAATGCCTTTTTCGTAGGCGGGGCTGTGCGAGCCGATGTATTTGGCAAAGGCTTCGTTGTAGTTTTGAACATAGCCGCTTTCTTGCAAAACGGCGGCGATGTGCGGGCGGCCGACCGAGCCATTCGCGGCTTTTTCAATGACTTTCTCGACGGCGATATGGACGCCCAACTTTTTAAGGTTCTCGACCATGCGCTCGGTGCGATAGAGCCGCTTTTCACGGCAGTCGCTCAAATACTCGCTCAGCGCAGTACCGTCTTTGACAAAATATCCTAAAATATGAACGTCTTTGCCTAAGTGAGATGTGCTGACCTCAACGCCGTTGATAAGCTCAATGCCGAGGGCGTCGGCGAGCGGCTTTGCGTCGGCAATCGCCGCCAAATTGTCATGGTCGGTAATGCTGATGGCTTTCAAGCCGACCTGATACGCTTTTTCCACAAGTTCTTTGGGCGCGTATTTTCCGTCTGAACAAGTTGTGTGCATATGCAGGTCGACCGGAACCGATTGTGGTTCGCGGACTGCATTTGACATAGCTGATTAAGTTGATAAGAGTTATCAAATTTTTCTCCATAACTTAATCGAGCCGCGCCAAAATTCCCAACGGTTTTTTAACGGAGCGCCCTGACGCCTCTGACCGATTGAGAGCCGATGTCGGTGAGTTTATCGGTTCGCGTTCATTTTTTGGCGGAGCGAGACATTTTGTTTGTTCAAGTCGAGCGCCTGTTGCCAATACTCCATTGCTTTCTCGCGCATGCCGAGTTTGTGGTAGACATCGCCCAAGTGCTCAATCACGACGGCGCTGCTGCGCCCGGCGGCGACGGCTTTTTCAATCCACACGCGAGCGTCTTCGTATCTGCCGAGTTTAAAATAGACCCAGCCGATGGTATCCAAAAACGCGCCGTTGTCGGGCTCTTTTTGCACGGCAATCTTTGCCATTTCCAAACAGCGCTCCAATTGCTGGTCGCGCTCCGAAAGCGAATACGCAAGGTTGTTCAACACCAAGGCATTTTCGGGGTCGACCTTCAAGGCTTCTTCGTAACTGCGCTGGCTTTCAAGGTATTTGCCCAAGCGGTCGTAAGCAATGCCGAGCGTGCTATACATCTGCACTTTCTCTGCTGCGCCGATGCTCTCATCGCTTCTGAGGGCGTCTTCAAGTGTAATAATCGTTTCGGAATCTTGACCTGCTTGGTTCAACGCAAAGCCGAGCAGCATTTTCAGGCGTGACGGTGCTTTCGGGAGTTTCTTCAATGCGGATTTAAACGCAGCAATAGACGATACATGGTCGCCTTTTTGCAAATACGCAATGCCCAAATTTTCCCAGCCAACCGTAAGGTCGGGCTTGATGGTCGTCAGCACTTTGAAGTTTTGTATCGCCCCGTCCAGATTGTGTTGCTCCATTTGCACAACGCCCAAAAACCAATACGGTTTCCACTCTTTCGGATACTGCTTTTGCAACTTCAGCATCACGATTTCAGTCGGTCGCAACATGGTAGAATCTTTTCCGGCGCGTCCGAGATAGAGTTCTCCGATGTTCAGTTTTTCATCGAGCGAGAGGTTGGCATCGGTAAACATTTTATCGACGAAATTGTCAAACTTCAGCCAGTTGCGCTTCTTGATGTAAATCTCTGACATGCCGACCAGCGCGCGCATATCGTTTGGATTGCGCTCGATAATTTCTTGGAACGCGCCCAAGGCTTCGTCATATCTGCCCGACTTGATGTAGAGTTCGCCGAGCATTTGATAAAGTTCTGTGTTGTTCGGGTCGATGATAATCATTTGGAGCAGCGTCATCAGCGCGTCATCGTCGCGCTTCATCTGGACAAGCAAGAGCAGTTTCTTATACAACGCCTCCATATCTGCGCCTGACGAGTGTAGGATGCGGTCATAGACGGCGAGTGACTTGTCATAGTTCTCGGCAGCACCGTAAGCGGCAGCGAGCAAATAGAGCGCAGCAGTGTTGGTCGGATCTTTTTGACAGAACTTCTCGAGTGCATCGGCGGCTTTCTCGAACTCCTGCGCCTCGAAGTAAAGTTGTCCCAACAAATCGAAATACCACTTTTCCGACGCATCGAGTTCGACGGACTTCTTCGCATGGTAAATCGCTGTCTCCAGCTTATTGAGCCGACGATAAGATTTGGCAAGGGCAAAGTGAATCGCACTTTCGTTAGGCGCATAGCGCAGCGCGTCTTGATATTCCAACACGGCTTGCGAGAACTGCTCTTTGATTTCATAAAGGCCGCCGCTCACAAAAAATTGCATGGCTTTGTCGCGGTCTTCGGCGGGGCGCTGACGGACGACCGGCGGTTTTTGAGCGGTCTCCCGTGTTGCGGATTCTGTAACGCTGCAAGCAGAGACGAAACCCGCAACAGCCAATAGAAGCAGCACGCGGGCGGCGACGGACAGGCGAATCATAGTCATCATTTCAGTTATTTTTCTAAAAGATTACAGAGGACGAAACGTCTGATGTAACACCAACAGTGAAAGTTAAAATTTCCTGTGAAGAATAAAAACGTGCGCCAGCGCAAGACGTGCGCTAGCACAAGCAAAATGTCATCCGAAAAATTTTCTCTCGCTGGTCTTCGCCTCAAACTGTTTGATATAAAACGGCTCGGCTGTCTCGAGCGCGCTAAAGCGCTTACGGCGCAATTTTTCCTCGCCAAGCCCAAGCAAGGTCTGCGCTGAAAACTGAGTTGCGTCTTTCCAATGAAATTTCTCATTCAACACATCGCGCCACCGCTCAACAACACGCCCAACAACCACTGCATCAGTTCCTTTCCCAAGGCGCTCCTCGAGTTCAGAAATTGTTTGATAAGTTTTTTTTACCGACGGTTCATCGGTTGTGAAGGATTGATAAATCAAGGTATTTCGGCTTGCGATGCCGACGTAGAATTCGTCTGCCTTCGAATAAATAAGTGACACAATCGTTTCCGATTCAACATCGTGAGCGACCGATGCGGCGATTGCATCGAGCGTGCCGACGGCGACCAGCGGCTTTTCCAGTGCAAAGCAAAGCCCTTTTGCCGTTGAGAACCCGATGCGCAAGGCGGTAAACGACCCCGGCCCTTCGGAGATAACAATGGCATCTAAGTCATGCGGCGAGAGTCCTGCCTCGTTCAGCGCTGTGTCAATAAGCGGGATAATCTCTTCCGATGTTTTTTGCCAGACCGACCCGACCTTGAGAACAGCACGGTCGTCTGCTTGAACGGCGACGCTCATGGGCGGGTGAGAACATTCAATTGCAAGTAACTTCATGGCGTTAAAAAGTGGCGCGGGCAATCGGCAAACCACCCTCGATGATAATCAAGCGCTCCGTCTCGCCGACAACATCAATGTTGACGCGCCGGCTGTGTTTCGGAAGGGCGTCCAAGAATCGGTCAGCCCATTCGATAATCGAAATCCCGTCGCCGTAAAGATACTCGTCGATTCCAATGTTGTAAAGCTCATCGCGCGTTTCCAAGCGATACCAATCGAAGTGGTAGAGCGACACGCTTTCGCCACGCCATGTGCCGTTGTAGATGTTGAGCAGCGTGAAGGTCGGGCTGGTTACATCGGCAGAAACATTGAACACATCGGCAATGCCGCGCGTGAATTCGGTTTTGCCCGCGCCGAGTCCGCCCGTAAGCGCAACGGTATCGCCACGCTGCAACGTGCAAGCAAACTGGCGAGCATATTCGCGGGTTTCTTCGCTGCCGCGTGAAAGAAAATTTTTGGTCAAAAATTCACTTTGCTGTTAGTCGAATCATCGGCACGACGAGTTCATCAAGCGAAATGCCGCCATGCTGAAAGGAATCTTTGTATTGATTGACGTATTTATGATAATTCGTCGGATAAACGAAATAATAATCTTCTTTGGCAATGATGTAATTCACGTTCAAGCCGTGATTGGGCAAACGGTAGTCGCTCGGTGTCTTGATATAGACGGCGTTCTTTTGTTCGCATTGCAAATTTCGCCCGAACTTATAGCGCAGGTTCGTCGAGGCTTCGCGGTCGCCGATGGCTTTCGTCGGGCGCATGCAACGAATGCTGCCGTGGTCAGTCGTAATTAAAATCGTTGCTTTTTGTTTCGAGAGCGTTTTGAGCATACGCAAAAACGCCGAATGCTCGAACCACGTTTTTGTCAGCGAGCGAAACGCGGACTCATCGGGCGAAAGCTCTTTGATGAGCTGCGAATCAGAACGGCTGTGCGCGAGAATATCGACGAAGTTCACCACCACTGCGTTGAGTTGATGTTTCAATTGTGTGCCGATGCCTTGCTCGTATTGTCGGCTGTCGTCCGCGCTGACGAGTTTAGTGTATTTGACATCTTTGACGGCAATACGTCGGCGCGTGAAGAAGTCTTGCAGAAATTCAGCCTCGTATTTGTTCTTGCTGTGTTCGTCGTCTTGATTGTCCGCCCAGAGCGTTGGGTAGCGTTTTTCCATATCGGCGGGAAACAGCCCGCTAAAAATCGAGTTCCGTGCATACGGCGTGGCAGAAGGCAAAATGCCGATGTATGCATCGCGCTCGACTTTGAACATTGGTTGCAAGATTTTTTCCATCACCAACCATTGGTCGAGCCGCAGGCAATCGACGACAAAGAGAAAGACCGAATTGCCCTGCTGAATTTCTGGTGCGACTTTTTTTTCAAGCACATCGACCGAGAGCATGGGTCGGTTACCTTTATCGCTGTGAATCCAGTTGCGGTAGCTACGCTCAATGAACTTTCCGAATTCCAAGTTGCACTCGCGCTTTTGGTCGAGCAGCGTTTGGCGTAAATCGACATGCGGGTGGCTGTCTAATTCCACTTCCCATTGCGCCAGCCGAGAGTGAATATCTATCCAATGTTCAGCCGTGAGCGGCGTGACGAGTTCCTGTGAAATACGATTGAACTCCTGAATGTAATCGCGCGTAACGGCGTCGCCTTTCAGCCGCTCCGACTCCAAGAGCTTTTTGCACGCCAGCAAAATTTGATTTGGATTGACGGGCTTAATAAGATACTCCGAGATTTTTTTGCCAATCGCTTTTTCCATAATCGACTCCGTCTCGTTCTTCGTAATCATCACGACGGGCGTCGAGGGCGAGATGGATTTTATCTCCGACAGCGCGGTCAAGCCGCCAATGCCCGGCATTTGTTCATCTAAAAACACAATGTCGAATTTCGTCTCGCGCGAAAGTTGTACTGCGTCCTCACCGTTGGCGACGGTTGTTACATCGTAACCCTTGTCGGTCAAAAACATAATGTGCGGTTTTAGATAATCAATCTCGTCGTCTGCCCAAAGAATTTTGTATCGCATCAATCAAGAAAATTCAAATGGATTAACAAATTTCGTCTCTTATACGGATATGGAACAAAGGTGTCTTTACTTCTAAGCAATCGAGTTCATCACCACGCCCGTGAGAACTTTCGGATAAAAGAATGTCGATTTTTGCGGCATCACTTCGCCGATTCTCGAGACGGCTTCGACTTCCGCGACGCTCGTCGGGTTCATCAAAAATCCAAGTTGCGCTTTGCCGCTCTCGACTGCGTCAAATACGTCATCAAAGTCCTTCGAATAATTCAAATTGGTTTGCAGCGCCTGCGCCTCCGTCGAGATGCCGAGCATTTTACCTAAAATCAAGTGATGTAACAAGACCACGTCAAGCGACTTCAATTCGCGCGGCAGTGCTTCGGGAATGGCTTTATCCAAATCGCTCGCCAAATGCACGCCGTAGAATTTTTCTTTAGTAACCAAACCAAATGCGCCATGCGGATAGAGCGCGAGAAAGTCTTTCACTTTCTTTTTGTCGGCAAGTTCCTGAACGCCGAAAAACGCATGAAGATTCTCCAAAAGCCCAGTCAAATCAAGCGTTGGCAGGCTATGAACCAATCGATGTGTCGGAAACACCACCAGCCCGTCGTCATAGATGTTCGTCATAAACATCATGATGTAATTATACGCTTCGTCGCCGGTGTAATGCGGATGTTCCTCGCGTCGAAGGTTGCGATAGGCAATGGCGGTTTCGTAGCGGTGATGTCCGTCGGCAATGAACATCTGTTTTTCGCGCAAGACAGATTTGACTGTTTGGATAATTTCGGCGTCGTCTAATTTCCAAACCAAATTGCGCGTGTGTTGGTAATCTTCCGCGTCGATGTAAGGGCGGCTCGACGCAGTGAAAGCGTCAATCGCACGGTCAACGATTTTTTCTTTATCGCCGTAGAGTCCGAAAATTGGGCTGATGTTGGTTTTCGTTTTAATGAAAAGTTGCAAGCGGTCTTTCTTCGGTCCCGACAAAGTCCGCTCGTGCGGCAACACAATGCCTTTGTCAAATTCATAAAGTTTGCAAAGCGCGATAAAGCCTTTGCGCGTGTAGTGTGCGCCGTCTTTCGTGGTGAAGGTTTGGTGATAAGGGTAAATAGCGTCTGTATCGTGCTGCTTTAAAATGCCGTCGCGAAGCCAAGCCGTTAGGCGTTCTGCTGCGATGTCGTATTTGTTGTCTTCTTTGGGCAGCTCGAGTCGCACGGCGTTGTAATCGGACTGGGCGTAAAGCGCCTCTTGCATATCGGGCGGAATTACGTCGTAAGGCGGACACAAGACATGTTCATAGTTGCCAACGCGGTCGCTGTTATAGACGATTCCTTTGAAGGCGGCAATTTCTGGCATAGCAATGGTTTGAAAGTAAGTGCGTTGAAAAATTAGTTGAGATGTTCTTTGCGCGAAATCCAAAAGTCGTTGTGGTCGTCGCGCACGAGTATGGACACCAAACGGCTTTTCGCCATTTCCAGCACAGCAAGAAATGTTACAACAATCGTGATACGGTCAAACTCGGAAACGAGCTCGAAGAACGAGAGTTGCACTTTTTCGTTCAGGCGGCGCAACAAAAAGTCGGTTTGTGCTTCAATTGTTACGGGAATTTTTCGAATTTCGTGGACGGTTTTTTTGGGCGCGTGGTCGAGCGCGTATTTATATGCCTGAATCAAATCGAAAAGCGTTGGGCGGCGCAACTCTTCGGCAAGCGGCGCATCGACATGCTCGAACTGCAAGCGCGGAAACAATTTACGGCGCAGTTCTTCCTGCATTTGCATTGCCGCCGCCATTTCTTTGAAGCGTTTGTATTCCAAAAGTTTCTGCACAAGTTCGGTGCGCGGGTCGAATTCATCGAGTTCGCCATCGGCAAGGTCGGGGCGCGGCAGAAGCATTTTCGCCTTGATGCTCATTAAAACACTCGCCATATAAATAAAATCCGACGCGACTTCCAGATTCAGCGTCTGCAACGCGTCAAGATATTCAATGAAGTCCTTGGTGATTTTCGAAATTGGAATGTCGTAGATGTTCAGCTCGTCGCGCTTGATGAAAAACAGAAGAAGGTCAAGCGGTCCTTCAAATTCGGACAGGGCTACGCGATACATAACGGTTTGTTTATCGAAATAAAAAAGCAGCTTGTTTGAAAGCTGCTCAAAAATACAACGAGAACGGCTCGATGTAAAAAAGTGCTTAGCCGCCGAAGAAGCGTTTTGCAGCACGGAGTTTTTCACGCCACCAGTTGCCTTTTTCGGTAGCCTCTTTCTCGACGAGTTGGGGCGCAACTTCTTTGGCAATCGCGTGAATGTTGCGTGTCGGTTGCACTTTGTAGGTGCGCGCCCGTGCCATTGCCGATTGAATGGTCTTGTCTAAATCTTCCACCGAACACGGCTTGACATGGTAGCGATATACCTGAAACTCGTTGATGGATTTAATCGCCAAGAGCGCGTCGCGCACTTGCGTCAAGAGAATAATAACGATGTTCGGATATTCTTGTTTGACCGCGTAGAGGAAGTCTAAGCCATCTTCGCTGTTCAGGTTCAAATCGCTGACCATGACCGAGACCTGATTCTTCGACATTTGGTCAAAGGCTTCTTGAATCGAGGCGGCAGGCAAAACCGCGTATTTCTTTTCAAAGACTTTAATCATCGTGTTGAGCTGCTCGCGGTTGAACTCGACGATGAGCAGATTTTCTTTTTCAGTCGGCGCGGGCGGCGGCGCAACCTCCTCCTCGACAACTCCTTCAGCGGTTGCCGCAGCGCCGGAGCGCATAATGTCCGCTTTGTTCGGATAGACTTGGCTGACCTTCATTGCAATTTCGGCGGCGGCGCTCACGGTTTCGCGCAGTTGGTCGACTTTCCACGGCTTGGTGAGATAACGGAACACTTCGCCGGAATTAACCGAGTTCATAATGGCATCGAGGTCAGAATAGCCCGTCAGCAGAATGCGAATGGTGCTGGGACTAATGGTCTTGATAATTCTCAACACTTCGTGTCCCAACATGCCGGGCATACGCTGGTCGCTAAGAACGACGTGAATCGTGTTCTGACGAACTACCTCAATAGCGTCTTTGCCGTTATTTGCAGTGAAGACATTATACTGACGGCGAAATGTCGCAGAGAGCGATTGCAGCACGAGCGGTTCGTCGTCGACAAGCAAGATGTTGATATTAGAATTTGGTGCAGCCATGTTTGTAATGCTTTCTCGGTGAATGATGGATTAGCAAAGATAACGCTTTCGAGCGTAACTGCGAACCCTGTCGTTGAATAAAATTTTTAGTTGAAGACCGGCGCAGAATCAAAGACTTTTTCATTGTCTTGAATTTCCGATTTCTTCATGGGCAGGTAAATGAAGAAGTCAGTGCCTTTGCCTTTTTCGGTTTTTACATCAATGCGTCCGTTGTGTCCTTCCTCAATAATTTTTTTCGAGATAGACAGACCCATGCCTGTGCCTTTGCCGACGGGCTTCGTGGTGAAGAACGGGTCGAAAATTTTGTTGATAATTTCTTTCGGAATGCCCGGACCGTCGTCGGAAATTTGAACCACCACTTGGTCTTTTTGGACGCTGGTTTTCAGTGTCAGCGTGCCGCGTCCTCGGTCTTCGGTGGCGTGCGCCGCGTTGGTGATGATGTTCAAAAAGACTTGGTTAAGCTGCGATGGCGCACAAAGGATGTTCGGGACTTGACCATAGTGCTTTTCGACGGTCATGTGCCGTTTCAAGATGTGGTTGGCGATGACAAGCGTTGAATCCAAACATTCGTTTACATTCGCGCTCTGCATCATGCTCTGGTCGAGGCGCGAGAAGTTTTTGAGGTTGATGATAAGCTCTTGGATTCTGTCCAACCCTTGAATGGCGCCCTCGAGCATGGAGCGGTTCTCGTCGATCATGCCGATGCTCTCGATTTCATTGATTTTCTCAATGGCTTTCGAAATGGTGTTCTCCACATCGGCATAGTTGCCTTTAACGAGGTCTTTCAGCACAGCGCTGCTTTGCTGCAGGGCGTGGTGAAATTCTTTTTCGTTTTCGGTGATGATTTCAACGTTATTTCTCACAAAGCCAAGTGGCGTGTTCATTTCGTGCGCCAAGCCAGCGACCATTTGACCGAGCGACGCCATCTTCTCCGACTGAATAAGCTGACCTTGCGACTCGGCGATGATTTGTTGTTGCTTGCGAAGCGAAATCGTTAAGCGAACCGCCATAGCGATAAACACGGCGATGCCAGCAACGAGCGCGAGAATCTGAATGCGTTGCAGCGAGTTGATGCGTTCCGTAGATAGCTCACCTAATTTGACGATAAACTCACGGTTCGCCGTCAAGATGCTCTCGTCGTTTTGAATGGCGAAGTCGATGGAAGCAAGCAAGAGATTCGCATCGAGTTTGCGCGTGCCAGCATATTGATGCGAAACGCCAATCAGGGTGTCGGCGCGCGGATACCAACGCTGCGCAATGTCTTCAATGAAGACGCGCGCGCGCGGGTCTTTCACCGCGTCAATTGCGTATTCCGTGCCTTCAATACGGAGCTGATTGTCGCCTTTATCCAACGCCTTTACCGTTTTGCTGAAGTCCTCAATTGTATGACGATAATTGGTAAAGACTGTGTCAATAATTTTGCGTTTGGTTTCGACCAGCGCTTGTTGGTCGGGCATCGTCATTAGCAGCGAATCAGAGGTGATGGCTTCAACTTCCGCTTGCGTGGTTTGAGTTTTGAGCAAACTGCGCAGCGAGCGCTGCCAATACTCTTGCTGCTTTGTCGCGCAGAAGATTTGCTCGGTATCGCGTCGGCTGTCGTTGGCAATAGTGATGTTCAAAACGAACACCGATGCGACAAGCGTCAGGAACAAGACGCCGTAGATAACCAACTCGGTGTATTGGAAATTTAGTTGCCCTTCTTTTTTGTCTTTTTTGTCCGCCATAACGCTGTATCGCTTCGATAGAGTTAGAGTGTTGACCAAACATATAAATCGGCTTAGGTGCGACGCGCTGCGCAAATGTGTCACTTCAACAAGAACGACCCTGTCAATGCTCAGGCAGAGCGCGCTAATAGGTCTTTCAGAGCCGCATCCACATCTTGATAAGAAAATCGGAATCCCAGTTCCGTCAATCGCTTCGGCGCGACGCGTTGTCCTTCGGCGACTACATCGGCTGCTTCGCCGAACAAGAGTTGCAACGCTGCCTTCGGCACTGGAAAGAGCGACGGGCGCGATAGCGCTCTTCCTAAACTGCGAGCCAAGTCGGACATCGTTACCGCTTTTGGCGCGGTGGCGTTCAAAGCTCCACGGACGTCGGCATTATCCAACGCATACAAGAAAATGGCGACTTCATCGTCCAAGTGAATCCACGAAACCCATTGTCCGCCACCGCCAATCGGTCCGCCTGCGAACAGTTTGAACGGTGTGAGCATTTTTTCCAGCGCGCCGCCTCTGGTCGAGAGAACCACACCCGTGCGAATCACCACTGTTCTGACACCGAGCGTTTCGGCGCGTAAGGCTTCAGCTTCCCAATCCACACAGACGTTCGCTAAAAAATCTGTTGCGGCTGGACTTGACTCAGTTAATTCAGGCACATCATGTTGCTGCGGCTGAATGCCGTAGTAGCCAATGCCTGACGCAGAAATAAATGCGTTTGGTTTTTTCGCCGACGCCTCGATTGCCGAGACTAAATTTCTGGTGCTGAGAATACGAGAATCGTAAATACGCTTTTTGTATTCATCGTTCCAACGCTCTGCAACAGGAACACCTGCAAGGTGAATGATTGCATCTGCCTGACCAATCGAGCTGCGCCAATCGCTGTTAGATTGGTCGTCGGATTTCTCCGCGTCCCAGCGAACATAGCTTGCGGCGTTAGGTAATTTCTCTTTTGCAGTGTCAGGGTCGCGTGCGAAGACAATCACACGGTCGCCTCGCTGGGTGAGTTTCTCAAAAATGGACGAGCCAATGAGACCAGTTGCCCCTGTTAGGATAATTGTTTTCGCCATTGCAGCTATGACAAGCGTCAAAATTAAAACAAGGAACGGGAAATCCAATAGAGAAAGTTTCATTTTAAATAGATTTAACACGAGCGTAACAACGCCCTCTTGCGTCAGATGAAATCTGCGCTTGTCTGTAAAAACCGTATTATGGACACAGGTGGTTTATCCTTTCAAAATCAGAGTTGAAATTATGTCGTTGATTAAAAAATTGCCCGATGCGATTGCCAATAAAATTTCGGCAGGCGAGGTGGTGCAGCGCCCAGCCTCGGCCGTGAAAGAACTGCTTGAAAACGCAATTGATGCAGGAGCAGATGAGATAACGCTCGTCATCAAAGATGCAGGCAAAACGCTGCTTCAAGTCATAGACAACGGCTGCGGAATGTCGGACGAAGACGCGGTGATGTCGTTTGAACGCTTCGCTACCAGCAAAATTTCCGACGTCGGCGATTTAGAAACGCTGCATACGCTTGGCTTTCGCGGCGAAGCCTTGGCAAGCATTGCCTCTGTCGCTCAGGTCGAGATGAAGACTAAACGGCGCGACGATCGCATCGCAACGCTCGTCAAAATCGACGGCGGCGTCATACAAACCGTAGAAAAAACGCAAGCGGCGGACGGCACCAGTGTCAGCGTGAGAAATTTGTTTTTCAACGTGCCAGCGCGACGCAAGTTCCTCAAATCCGATGCCACCGAGTTCAAGCACATCTACGAGATTATTCAAGCGCAAGCCTTGGCACACAGCGATATACGATGGACGTTCATCAGCGACGGCGACGAGGTCTTTCGGTTGGACTCCGCCGATGTCTTAGAGAGGCTTAATGTGTTTTTCGGAAAAGAGTTTTCCAAGGGATTGCTGGAAATTTCTGAAACAAACGATTACCTATCGCTGCACGGATTTCTCGGAAAGCCCGCGATGATGAAGCGCACGAAAAACGAACAATTTTTATTCGTCAACGAGCGCATCACGCAAAACCGTATGTTGTCCCATGCAGTCGCACAAGGCTACGGCGAACTTTTGGGCGAGCGCGAACAGCCGTTTTTTCTGCTTTACCTGACAATTGACCCGCGCCACATTGATGTAAATGTCCACCCGTCGAAAATGGAAATTAAGTTTGACGATGAGCGCAATGTCTATGCCATGGTCAATTCGGTGGTGCGGCGTGCGGTGAGCGGTATGGATTTTTCGCCCGCCGTAACACTTGAAGAAAGACCAAGCAGCGTCGTTAGGCGAACCGACGAACACACATTTGCAGGTGCAAGCAAGCGGCTTTCCTACAACGACCGCTCGACAGAAGTTCGCAGCACCAACGCGCTCTACGCCGAATACAAACAAGCCGCCGAAATGTTCAGAGCCGAGCCGCAGCGCACAGTGGGCAAGGAGAGCGGCAACGTGGCGCCCGCCGTCGCCCCCAATGTCTCTGAACCGCAGACGTCCGAAGAACTTTTCGAGACAGCCGCGCCCGCCGCGCCAAAAACCTATCAAGTGATCTATCAATCAACCGACGGCGCGGAAGAACGCAAACCGACCGACCGCTTTCTGTGGCAATTACACAACAAATATATCGTTACGCAAATCAAATCGGGCTTAATGCTCATCGACCAGCATGTGGCGCACGAGCGCATTTTGTATGAACGCGCCGTTGCCGTAATGAACGCCGATATTCCCAACTCGCAGCAACTGCTGTTCCCGCATCGCATTGAACTAAAACCATGGGAAGAAGAAATTTTGAAAACCATCAAGCCCGATTTAGAGCGCTTAGGCTTTACGATGCGTCTGTTCGGCGGGCGCTCCATCTTGATTGAAGGCGTGCCGCCCGACGTGCGTCCCGGCTCAGAAGAAAAGATTCTGCAAGAACTCTTGGAGCAGTATCAAAATTACGCCGAGACGCTGCAGTTGGAACAACGCGACAACATCGCCAAATCCTATGCCTGTCGCAGCGCAATTATGGCAGGCGATAAGCTCTCACACCGCGAAATGAACGTGTTGATTGACCAGCTCTTTGCGACCTCAATGCCGTATGTGTGCCCGCACGGGCGACCGATTGTCATCACGCTCTCGCTCGAGGAACTCGATAAAATGTTCGGGAGAACGTGAATATTCGACAAAAACGAAATATTTTTGCTTTATGATGAAGTTCTTATATTTCTAGCGGAAAAGAAGCCCTTATCACCTTGTTCAGTCATGGCGGCTGTTGTCATATCTAAGCGAATTGCGCTGTGCCGTTAAAAGTTGCCCTTGTAGCTCAGATGGATAGAGCAGAGGTTTCCTAAACCTTTGGTCGGCAGTTCGACTCTGCCCAAGGGCACGGGGGAAACCGAAAAGAACGGTCTCGCCCCTCGCGATTGAACGAGTTTAATGTCGTCCGAAAACTCGGCAAGCAGACCGCGAAGACAATCGCCGCTAACATTTGCCTCGCGGAGAGGCGTTTAACCATAGAAAGAAGGAACAAATTGCCCAACGCAAACACTATACTCGTCGTCGACGACGAACCGACGATTTCAGAGTTTATCAAGGAAGTGCTGCTGGAGGAGGGATACATCGTCGAGGTTGCTGGAACAGGCAGAGAAGCGTTCAGCGTGGCGAAGAAAATCTCGCCCGACATTGTCGTGCTGGATTTTATGTTGCCCGATATGAATGGGCTTACCATTCTGAAAGAGCTGCGAAAGATGGATGAAAGTGTGCAAGTTTTGATGCTCACGGCGTATAACTCCGTGCCGACGGCGTTGGAGGCAGTGCGCAACGGCGCAGCGGACTACATCCTGAAGCCGTTTGACCTCGATGCCCTGAAACTGGCGATTTCAAAGACGGCGGAAAAAATTGTGCTGCGCAATCAAATTCGATTTTTGCGCGAAGAAAACGCCAAACGCTACGCTGATACAGAGTTTATACTCTGCACGTCGCCAGCAATGAAAAAAATCTATGAGATGGCGGCGCAAGTCGCTCAAACCAACGACACAACGGTGCTGATTTTGGGCGAGAGCGGCGCGGGCAAAGAACACATCGCGAAGTATATTCATCTGTCCTCTGTGCGAAAACAAAAACCGTTCGTCGAGCTCAACTGCGCAGCGATTCCTGATAACCTGTTGGAGTCGGAACTCTTTGGCTATGAGCCGGGCGCCTTCACCGATGCACGCAGCAAAAAAATTGGACTCTTTGAATATGCCGACGGCGGCACGCTATTTCTCGATGAAATCGGCGATATGCCGCTCCCAACGCAAGCAAAGATTTTAAAGGTGATGGAGACCAAGACGTTCCGCCGCGTTGGTGGGCTGCGCGACATCAAAGCCGATGTGCGCATTGTGGCGGCAACAAACAAAGACCTTGCAGCAGCAATTGAAAAAAACGAATTTCGAGAAGATTTATACTATCGCTTGCAGGTCGTGCCAATAGAGCTGCCACCGCTTCGCAAACGTCCTGAAGACATTGTTCAACTGACCGATTTTTTTCTCAATATCTTCAGCCAAGCGATGCGCAAGCGTTTGGAAATCTCGGACGACGCTGTCGGGGCGTTGCTTGCGTATTCGTGGAAAGGCAATGTGCGCGAGTTAAAAAACATCATCGAGCGCGCGGTCATCATTGCGCCCAACGGCAGCGTGATTCGCCCAGAGCATCTGGCGATAAAAGTCTCGCCGCCCGACAGCGAGTCAATGACACTGGCGCCGGAAACATACGCTGCCCCCGTTCCGATGACCGAAAAGCCCACACAAAAAATTCCTGAAAATTTTTCGCTCACAGAGCATTTGAACGAAATTGAACGCAAATACATCTGCATGGCGCTTGCCGAAACGGACGGCAATCAACTCAGAGCGGCTAAGTTACTTGGCATTGAGCGGCATGTCTTGCGCTACCAGATGAAGAAACTCGGCATCGAAGCCAAAGGCGAAACACAAGACTGAAATCAATGCAGCGAATTGTCATGATGCTTTTTACGATGCTATTGGGCTGCACGGTTGAAGAGCAGTCATCGCCACCGCCAAAGGCAGCGTTCCCGAAAGAATTTGATTTACAGGGACATCGTGGCGCGCGAGGGCTGTTGCCCGAGAACACCATTCCCGCGTTTCTCAAAGCGCTGGAGTTCGGCGTGAATACGTTGGAATTGGACGTCGTGATTTCAAAAGACAGCAAGGTCGTCATCTCGCACGAGCCGTGGTTTTCCAGCGAAATCAGCACGGCGCCCGACGGCACGCCCATTGAGAAATCAAACGAGACAAGCTACAACATATACCAACTGACTTACGAGGACATCGCACGCTTCGATGTGGGCAAACGCGGACATCCAAGATTCCCGAAGCAACAGCCAATGCCAGCCTCCAAGCCGCTCGTCGCAGAGATGGTTCGGCAAGTGGATTCGTTGTGCCGAAAAAAAAATCTGCCACTGGTGCGCTTTAACGTGGAGATTAAATGCACTCCGGAGGGCGACGGAAAATTTCACCCTGAACCGAAAGAATTTGCCAGGCTCGTCTATACCGACTTGAACACATTGGGCGTTCTGGCGCGCTCCACTGTGCAATCGTTTGATGTGCGGGCGCTGCACGCCATGCGCGAGATAGACTCGAGCGTGTGTTTGGCACTGCTGGTCGAGAACAACTTGGGTTTTCAAGAGAACCTTTCGCGGCTTAACTTTATCCCTGAAATTTACAGCCCGTATTTTAAGTTAGTTGACGAAACGCTGGTTCGAGAAACACACTCGCGGAAAATGAAACTGATTCCATGGACGGTCAACGACCTTGACGAGATGAAACGATTGCTTATCTTGGGGGTAGACGGCATCATCACCGATTATCCGGACATTGCTGCCCAGATTCACAAAACAAACATCCAACGCTGAACGCAAAAACCGCAGGTTAAAACACCATCATCTGAAAACCGACTGCGAAAAAAACTATGATTGTAATCATTGACGATAACAACGACTTACTTGTAAGTCTGAAAGAGATCTTCTCTATGACCAATCCAACTGAGGCCTTCACCAACGGGCCACAAGCGCTCGAGTTTATTCGCAAGAATAAAGGACAGGTCGCTGCCTGCGTCGTAGATTATATGATGCCTGAAATGGACGGCTTGGAAGTCGCGCAACGCATCAAAGACATCGACAAAGACGTGTTTGTGATTTTGATGTCAGGCTTCGTCGATTTTGAAAAAGTGCAGCCCTACCTGAAAAATCGCACCATTTATCAATTCTTCACCAAGCCGCTCAATATGTCAAGCCTTGTTAAAACGACAGACGACGCCGTGCGGCTCTACAAAAAACGCACGCTCATTTAACCGTCCAATCTGTCGTGGCTCACAACAAGACCGTCGCTCGGGCTAACCACATCAACGGTATTTTTTTACATCACCTAAGTTGTTAGATATGTCTGAAACAGAAGCTGCGGAGTTCATCAATCGCTTAAAGATAGCAGGAAGGCTCTGGCGGCAAGATGCGCTTGCGCGAACAGTCGAGTTGGAGTATCTCGCCGATAAAAACATCTTTCATGTGCATAGTGAAAGTCGCGGTATGAGTTACTTGGCGTCGGAACAAAATCATCAATACTTCACAGAACAATCGTTTCGTCGGTGGGTGATGGTCACGTATTCGCTTGATGAGGCGATGAAATACAAATAACGCTTTGCAGCCGAGACAGCTCTCATAATGCAGCAGCACAAAGCGTTTCGCGCTCTTTGACGTAGTAGAGTTTATTGCCGCGCACGAAGAACCCGTCGGCAAGCAAGCCGCTCATCGTTTTGCCGAGTTTATCCTCAAACAGAAGGTCGCCGCCGTTGCTGAAAACGCGCATCGTATAGTCGAGCGCGGGAAGTTGCTGTCCGCTTTGCGTCTTAACCATATCTGATGTTTGTTCGTGGAAACCGATGATGAATTTTTCGTTGGTCGTAATCACATCAAGCCCATCGACGAGTTTGGCAGAGGGGAACAGGTGCTTGGTCTTTGCTTGAAGTTCGGCGAAGCGGTTCGAGGACGGCGGAACTTTATCGGGCAGCGTAACGCCTTGTTCCTGCTCAAAGTTTGGTGCGGAAACCCGCATCTGATTCGCCAAAAGTCCGTCCGCGCTGAACTTGCGAATTTCCTTTCCCGTCATGGGGTCAAGCACTAAAAAGGCGCGTTCCGTAAAGCCCTCGACAAGTATGTTTCTGTAGACCAACATTTCGTCGCCGACCATACAGAGAAAGCCGACGTCCTGACGCTCCCATTTATGTGTTTTGGTTTTGGCATCAAATGCCCAGATGCCGAGATGCTCTGGTGTCGATGGGCTGTAATAGCCGTGCAAATAAAACAGGTCTCGATGCACGGTTTCAATGCCGACCCACCAGCCCTCGCCGATGGGTTTTTGAGAAGCGGAATCGGTCAAGACAAAGTTCATCCAAAGGGGTTTTCCAGAGGCGTCGTCTAAAAGGAAAAACGAGACCTTGCGTTCTTTTGCCGCTCGATGCTCGCCGATAAGTAAGCCATTATCGAGAAACATGACGCGCCACACGTAATGCGTTGGGTTCGAGAATTGCCAGAGCAATTTGGGTTTGGGCGCGCGCTTGAAAAGGTCGAACATAGATGAAAATCAAGGATATTTTTTGAGTTCGTAAATGTCGATGTTGAGCAGCCGGTCGCTGGTTTGAAGCGGCTTGGAATAGACTTCGACTTTAAAGTTGTTTTCAGATGCTAACGCAAGAAAGTCTTTGGCAATTTCACGGCGCGGGTCGGCGATGTATGCTGCCCCATCGGGTCTCAGTAATTTATCGACGGCTAAAACGACGGGCAGCAGGTTGCGCCGTTCATACAACACGTCGGCGGCAAAAATAAAATCAAAGTTGTCCGTCAGCCGAATATCGCGCCAATCCATGCGTTCTGCCTTGACGAAAACCTCGTTCTGCCACGAATTAAGTCGGATAAACTCCATAGCTTCGGGCGCGTAATCGGTGGCAAGTATGTGCGCCCCTGCTTTTGCGGCAGCGACGCTAACCAGCCCGACACCAGCGCCTAATTCCAAACAGTGTTTTTCGGGCATTGGCAAATCGTCCATAATAAACTCGGCAAGCACAAAAGAACAGGGCCAGATTTCCGCCCAATACGGCAGGACTTCGTCTTTCATAGCTTCTTCGGAAAGCTCATCGAGCAACTCGTAGCTGTTGGCAATGCTGAAAATTTCCAGACGGTGCTTGCCGATGAGGTATGTTGCTCGAGACAAGGTGTATCGCCGCGCCAAATCCAGCGCGAGTTTTTTATGCGGCGGAATCATATTGAAAGAGTCAAAACTGAAAAATATGAGTGAACGAAATTGTGCCGCAGGTTGCGGACGAGCGATAATAGCTATCACGGCGGCGTCAAGCAAATTTGACAACCTCGGATAATGTCGTTTAATAACGGCAGCTGGTTGAAAAATCGACCGTATCGGCTGTATGCGCGCAGGTGAATTGCAAAAACAGTTTGGAGAGCGCAAGGCAGGCGGTGTAAGTTAGGCCTGAAACGACGCGACAGACGTGCAACGCTTATCGCAACGGTTCAGGCAGGAGTAACTTTCTCAACGTTTTACTTAGCAAAAGGAGAAAACTATGGCTCTCTTTGGCGCAGCAGAAGCAACCATCGCTCGCTCGGACTACGATATTGTGCTTGAAGGCGGCACCAGCACTTGGGGAAAACTCAAAGCCCGCGCCACCATCAATGTCACGCCCGCGATTCCGTTGCTTCCAACCGACTTAAACATCAAGCTCAAATGCAAACCTATGGGCGACAATAAAGACGTCGTCCGCTTCTCTGTTTTGATTGAAACTGTCGTTGACAGCACCGTCAAAAAACTCACCGTCGAGGCCGACATTGCCAATGAAACCGATGAGCGGCGTGTGGCGGTGGGCGACGGCGTTGTGACCGTCGGCGATTTCAGTCATGCCTTCTCCTTCGAAGGCTCGGTGGTGAATCTGTATTACTACAAATCCGATGTCATTCGGCGCAACATTCCGAACCCGCGCTACCTGCAAGGACGGCAGTTTCACGACATCTTGATGAAAATCCCGCTCGAGAACGACGACCTCATTTCTACTTGGGAAGCCACGCTTTCTGGCATCCGAAATTCAGGTCCGAACTTCGGCGATTGGATTCGAGATTTCTGGTTCATCGGCCCGGCATACAACGCGCTCGATGAAGGCGGACAGCGCATCTCGAACTTGGAAGTCGTCAGCATTGGCACACAAGGCACGCCAGAAGAACCATTGGGCGTCTCCAACTGGCGTTTCTCGAATGCAGGCTCAGGCGTGGTGGATGCTGTCGGTCGCTGGCTCGAACTCTTCCCGGTCGAAAAACTCTTGGGCAGAGAAGCCAGCATTGAAGCAGGTTTCCGCTCCGACTCGCAAGGCATCGAAGTCAAAGCGGACGGAGAACTTCCGGGCATTTCCATCGACGCTGGCGGCGGCTTGCGTCGCATCTTGAACCACCCGTTTATTCCGATTATCCATCACGGCATCATCGGCAAATACAACGAGTTCAGGGTGGATACGCAGCTGACCATCACGTTGCCGAAAGGCTTCAAAATTCGATATGCAGCACCGCAATATCGCACCCAAAATAACGAGACCTACAAATGGTACGGCGGCGCTTACGCCAAATGGGTGGAACATATTTGCAAAGGCGGCACAGGTCAATTTGAAGTCCTTTACGCGCAATAATCACTAACGCTTGCGACTTGTAAGCGTGGCAGTAACTACGAGGGCCTCTCGTAGGTTTTTCATGGCGGGAAGGAACTTGACTGAGGGCGTCAAGTTCCTTTCAGTATCAACATAAACAGACAGCGTCGCCCAATCGCCGACGTATATCGTTTTGTTACTACATACCGCGCCGGCACAGCTTGGCGCTTAGATGCGGAAACGCATTCACACCATACCTGCCCGACAAAAAGGGGTGCGCCTGAGCGAAGGGCTGCTTCAAAAACGGAGCAAAAAGAAATCGCACAAAAGACCGAGTCTCCGGAACTCGGTTTTTTTATGTCAGCGCGCGGCTCAACGTATCAAGGTATTTTTCTACAAACTCAGCTTGTCGTTTCCGCCGATATTGCATCACGAAGCGCGGATGCTCGACAGGAATAATTTTTTTGAAAAAACCTTCCGTGTGGTTGATGTCGGTAAAAACATCGTAAAGTTTTCCTGTTCCTAAGCAAATCGCCACATGGCGCCGCACGCCGAATTTAAGCTGCGCTCGCATCGATGACACAATGAACGGCATGGCAACCGTCAAGAGTTGTGCATCGTCGTAAAAATTGTAGTTCCTGCCGAGCCTTGTAAATCCAAGCGGAGACAGGCTATTGATGTAAAATCGACCGTAAAACTTCTCCGCGCCGCCGAAGCGTTCAATCACGTTGTAAATGAACATCGACGATGGCTCGCGCCGTCCCGTCAAAGAATGCTCAATGCCAAGATATTCTTTGAGCGCAATCGGGTCGGTGAATGCCAGTCCGGTTAGTCCGCCGCCGTGTCGTCCCGGATTAATGCCCCACAGCGAAACGCGCTCGGCATTATCACTGTAAAATTTGTCGAAGAAGGCTGTAACATAACCAAACGTGGCGGCGTCTCGATACGGGTTCATCAGTTCAACGCCCTTCGGAAGCGCAGCGGGAAAATCGAGCGATTTAAAAAACCGAAGGGCGCGCGCAGCAAAGGTCATAGACGAGTTTCGGCGGCGTGTTTCCAAACGAGTTGGTTAGCGCCCCAACGCTTTTTGCATGGTTGCGCCGATGTCGGCAGGGCTTTCCGCGATGTGAATGCCTGCGCTTTTCAGGGCGGCGAGTTTTTCATCGGCAGTGCCTTTACCGCCAGAGACGATGGCGCCGGCGTGTCCCATACGCCGACCGGGCGGCGCGGTGCGTCCTGCAATGAATCCGACGACAGGCTTCTTATAATTTTTTTTGATATATGCCGCCGCTTCCTCTTCCGCCGAGCCGCCGATTTCGCCAATCATCACAAGGGCTTCGGTGAGGTCGTCTTTGGCGAACATTTTCACGGCGTCAATAAAGCGTGTGCCGATAATCGGGTCGCCGCCGATGCCGATGCAGGTCGATTGCGCAAGTCCCAATCCCGACAGTTGACCAACGCATTCGTAAGTAAGTGTGCCGCTCCGAGAAATCACGCCGATGCCTCTGCCACTCGCGTCGCCCTTAAAAATAAATCCGGGCATAATGCCGACCTTGCATTTTTCACTCGGCGTAATGACGCCCGGACAATTCGGACCAATCAAGACCGCGCCTTTTTCTTTGGCGAACCAATAGGCTTTCATCATATCGTTGGTCGGAATGCCTTCGGTGATGCAAATGATGACGCTGATGCCAGCGTCGGCAGCTTCCATAATCGCGTCGGCGGCAAACGGCGCAGGGACATAGATAATCGAGGTGTTGGCTTTGGCGTGTTGAACAGCGTCGCGCACGGTGTTGTATATCGGAACGTCGCGGCTGAACTTGTCTTTCTCGTTGCCACCATAGTTCAGTCCGCCTTTGCCGGGCGTAACGCCAGCGACGATATTCGTCCCGTAGTCAAGCATCTGCGACGCATGAAATGTGCCTTCGCTGCCCGTGATGCCTTGCACAACGAGCCGTGTGTCTTTTCCAACTAATACTGCCATACTGATGCTCCTTTTGGTTTTTATGTCGTTTGAGAAACGATGACGATTAAAAAATGCCGTTAGGTAAAATTTCAAGAGAGAAACGCATATCCGCCGATTGCTACGCCAATAAGTCCGAAGCCGATGCCGACGCGGTAGAAAATGCTTTGGTCGGTCAAAACGGAAATCGAGCACAAGACGATGGCAATTTGCAGAAAAATATCGCCGATGTCGTGCAAATTGCCTTGGCGTTCCGCCTTGTCGCCAGCGGCTTTGTAGGCATTGGCGTCGTTGGTGATGTCTTTGTTTTCCTTTTCATAGCGTTCAATCGTTGCCGTGTAGGTTTTAATCAACTTTTCGCTGGCAGCTTTTTCGTCGGGCGTTTGATGAAGCATTTGCACCTGAACTAAGTCGCGCGTCAGTTCGGTTTGCGTGCTGCGAATTTTTTTAGCTTGATACCGCGCCCATGTGTTCGATTCCTGAACGCGGGCTAAAATTTCATCGTCGCCCGATTTGTTGCCCAACGCCGTGTTGATTGCCAAAACAATGGCGATGATTGAAATCACCAATCCAACGCGGCGCTGTCGGTCGGTTTTCGCTTCGGGAAGTTCAAGTTCTGCCATTGGTCAATAATGTTGCCAAAGAAATTAAGGTAAGTTTTCTAAATCGCTCAGGTCTTTCAATCGACCGCTTGCCTTCTTGTTGATTTTCAAATGCTCCAAACTAATCAGCGAGACTTCAATGCCGTCGATAACCGTAATCTCTCGATGCGGATAGCAGCCATCAAACGATACGCCGGAAATCGAGGTCAGCACTTCAACGCGATGCGGCGGCACACCCATGCGAAAAACTTGATTTTTTTGCGTCAGAGTTTGCGGTGAAACGCGCGACGACGGAATACCAAAATCGATTAAAACTTTCGTCATTTTTTCGGCATTCTCCGCGCTGGTTGAAATCCAAACGTCAATATCAACCGTTCCGCGCGGATGCCCGTAATACCCAACGGCATAGCCGCCGATAAGCAAATACTCAACGTGGTATAAATTCAGCAATCTCAAAAAATCTTTGAAGTCTTCGGAGAGGCGCGTGTTTAATATCGTCTTCGGTCGTGTATCCATACAGTGTCTGTCTAATAAGTTCAATTGCCTCCCAACGCTCTTCGGGTGTTTTGCTCCACCAATACTCGCGTTCCGCTTGGTCGGCAGCTTCAAACGAATTAAAGACTTCAAAAGTCATCTCTCTGTTTTTCATAGCGACCTCCGAAATTAAATGGCGTTTGCGACGGCGAACAGCGTCGATTCATCAAACAAATTTGAAACGAACTGAATGCCGACGGGCAAGTGGTTCGCGCCAAAGCCAGCAGGAACGCTCACGGCGGGAACGCCCGCAAGGTTCATCGGCACCGTGTAAATATCCGACAAATACATCTGCAACGGGTCGTCGATTTTTGCGCCCAATTTAAACGGCGGAAACGGCGATGTTGGTCCGGCAATCACATGAACATCGTTGAACGCTTTTAGATAATCTTCACGAATGAGCCGTCGAACCTGTTGCGCTTTTTTGTAATAGGCGTCGTAGTAGCCTGCCGAAAGCACATAAGTCCCAAGCATAATGCGGCGTTTGACCTCAGCGCCGAAGCCTTCACTGCGCGACCGAACATACATTTCCGTCAGGTCTTTAACGCCGTCAGCTCGATAGCCATAGCGCGCGCCGTCGAACCGCGAGAGATTCGACGAGGCTTCGGCGGTCGCCAAAATGTAGTATGTCGCCAAAGCATATTCGGAATGTGGCAGCGAGACCTCGATGAGCTCTGCGCCTTTGGAGGTCAGCACATCGAGCTTGGAATGCACAACGTCGGAAATGTCTTTATCGAGCGCACTGGTGAAAAATTCTTTCGGCAGTCCGATTCGGACATTCTTAAACGACAGCGCTTGGCTATAAGCAGGAACGGCGTGGTTAGAGGACGTCGAGTCGTAGGTGTCTTCGCCAGCAATGACTTCCAGAACAAGTGCTGCGTCGGCAACGGTTTTCGATAAGATGCCGATTTGGTCGAACGATGACCCAAACGCCACCAAGCCGTAGCGCGAAACGCGGCCGTAAGTGGGCTTCAATCCGACAATGTTGCAGAACGACGCAGGCTGACGCACCGAGCCGCCCGTATCCGAGCCAAGCGCGACCAAGGCGCAGTCCGCCGCCACCGCTGCCGCCGAACCGCCCGAACTGCCGCCCGGCACAAGCGTGTCGTCAAGCGGATTTTTTACTGCGCCGAAATAGGAATTTTCATTCGAGCTGCCCATAGCAAACTCGTCCATGTTCGTCTTGCCCAGAATGATGGCATCTTCGGCAAGTAGCCGCTCGACCGCCGTTGCGTTGTAAATGCTCGTGAAGTTGGACAGAATCCGCGAGGCACAGGTGAGGCGCTCTCCCTTGACCGCGATGTTATCTTTAATTGCCATCGGCAATCCGAAAAGTTTGCCGACGCGCTCTCCTGATGCGAGTTTTTTATCCAGCGCCCGCGCGCGTTCCAACGCCTGCTCAGGAAAGACGGCAAGGAACGCATTGAGAGAACTTGAAGTCTCGATTTTTTTGAGGTAGGCGGAAACAACGCTTTCGCAGGTAACAGATTTGGAAAGCAATTGGTCGCGGAGCGCGGCGTAAGACGGATAGAGTTCGGACACAAATTAGCAAGTTAGGTTGAGCCGTAAAGATAACGCCGACAAGCTACTTTTCAATTCAGGATAGCTTTTGTTCCAAACGCATTTGCCGAACGCGCAAGTTGTGCATCCAGAAAAACAGTGCAGCGAAACCGAGCATTGAGGCATACAGAATGACTCGAATCATTGGGTCGGTCGTGCTTGAAACGGCGGGATTGACGTCGCCTTTATCGGAGCCCGGATGCAAGCCCGGAATGAGCCGTGGCAAGACGAAGTAGAGGAAAATGAGCGCAGGAAACGAGAAGATGCTGTAGACGCTCGCCAGCGCAGCGCGTTTTTCGGCGGCAGGAATAGCAGAACGCAACGCGAAATATGCCGCGTAAATGAGGAAGACCAAAAAAATGGTGGTCTGGCGCGGATCCCAGTGCCAGAACGCGCCCCAAGTTACCTTCGCCCAAATCGCGCCTGTCATCATAGCGAGCAGATTGAACATAAACCCCAAGCCCGACGCAGCTTCCGCGTTCAAGTCATCGTCGAGATTTTTTCCGCGCAGATACTTCACGCTGAACCAGACGGACGTCAAAAACGCGACGACCGCCGTGATGGACATTGGCACATGGAAATACATATTCTTCGTCGTTTCATTGAGCATACCGACTTTATTGGGCGACAGAATGGCAAACCCAATCACGGCGCAAAGCCATGCATACAATCCGAATTGAAAAAGTTTGGTAGTCATACTAATGAATATTGATGAGTTAAATTGAATCGTGTTCCGATGTGTTGCCGTTTCTGGTGTTTTGTCCGCCAGCGCTTTGTGAATAACCAAGTTCAACGGCAAGCCGTTTTCGCGCCGTGAAGTGTTGAACAATAAAACCCCCATAAAGCGACGCGGGTTCTGTTTATCAAAAAGTGTTGTTGTCAACGCACTAAGAAAAAACAACACGTTCTTGCGGGGGAATGTTCTCCGAGACGGCAATTTTAGGTCAATTTAATGCGCGGGTCGACGACGGCATACAGCACATCGGCGAGCAAGTTTCCAAAGATAATCACGACGGCAGAGACAAATGTATTGGCGATGATGAGCGGATAATCACGGGCGAAAATAGCATCGACAGTTACTCGTCCCATGCCCGGTATGGCGAAAATGACCTCGACGAACAACGCGCCGCCGAAGAGCGCTGGCAATGAATTTCCCAAAATGGTAATGACGGGCAAGAGCGCATTGCGAAGCGCGTGCTTCAAGATGACCGCGCGTTCCGATAACCCTTTGGCGCGCGCTGTGCGAATGTAGTCCTGCCGAATCACCTCCAACATACTGCCGCGCACATAACGCGCTAAGCCTGCCGCGCTGGATAAACTCAATACGGTAATTGGCAAGATGAGGTGTTTGAACTTGTCAATTAAAAAATCGTCAAGTGTAAGAAACTCCGCGCCGACGCTCTCCAATCCCGACGCGGGCAGCCAGCCTAATTTCAGGGCGAAAAGAATAATCAGCATCAGCGAGAGCCAAAACTCCGGCATAGAGTAAATAAACAATGCTCCAATCGTCAGTCCTCTGTCCCAAAGCGTGCCTTGCCTGACGGCGGAAAATGTGCCAAGTGCAAGTCCGAAAAAAAACTGCATCACCAGAGCAAGCGCGGTAATCGAGAGCGTAATCGGAACGGCATCGAGAATGACATCAAAGACGGGCTGCGAGCGACTAAAGCTCGTGCCGAAGTCGCCTTGCAAGACGCTGAAAATCCATTTAACATACTGAATCGGAAGCGGGTCGTTTAGTCCGTATTGTTCGCGGAGTTGTTCGGCAACTTTTGGGCTGACGCCGGGCTGAATGAAATACGCGGTCGGGTCGCCGGGCGCAAGGCGAATGATGAAAAATGTGAGCGTTAAAACGCCGAAGACGAGTGGCGCGGCAAGCACAACGCGCCGAAGCACATAAACGAGCATAAATTGAACCGATGCAATAGCGAAAACGACAAGTTAGCACGATCGACGCGTATCGCGCAGCAATTATCGTAATGGGCGTTCAAAAATAAGAGTTAGCAAAAAAATCACCATATTTACGGCGAGTGTTCAATTTCTCCCTGTTTAAGAAAGTCAATGAACTGGCTCAATCAACTTGCAACACGGCTGGGAGTGATGCGCATAGAAGTGCTGCTTGTAACGGGCTTGCTTGGATTCCTGTTGGCGGGCGTCGGGCTAAATTTGGCGGGCGACGCTGTCGCCAAAAAAGAGTTGTTCGAAAGAGCCGAAGCGGAGATGTTCATGGGCGAAGAATCAGACAGCGCGCTGACCGCCGAACAACGGCTCTATGACGAAAGCCTGAAAGAATCTGGCAACGACGTGCGCCGCGCCGACCTGCCGCGTAAGAAACTCAATTTCAATACAGCGACTGAAGCCGACTTGGAAGCCTTGCCCGACATCGGCGACTTGCTTGCAAACCGATTGATTCGGTTTCGCGCGTTCAAGGGCGGAAAAATTCGTGCCTTGGAAGAACTCTTGGAGGTAAAAGGCATTACCCAAGAGCGGTTTGAACGCTTAAAACTTTATTTAACTGTCGAGTAACGTTCTGAACTGTATCATCAATGACGAAATCTCAACTTTCGCTTTCCTTCGAGAAGCACAGCATCTTACTGGTTTTGGTAAATCAAGGCGACGGCAGTTGGTATAACGTGCAGCAATCGGTGGAGTTGAAGTTCGACGACGACTTATACGCGAATTTGTTAGACAAAGGAAACACTGCGTTGATGACCCATGTCTCGCAGAAACTCTCGGAAACGCTGGCGCGGATGAGCGCGTCGAGGCTATCGGTTTGTCTCAACCTAAGCGGTGCGAAGTGTTTGAATGTGCAGCTCGACCGCGCGCTCGATGCCGAGGCGTTCAATCAGGAATGCAAACGCGAAGCGGAACTCTTTTTACGCGACCCCAGCGAGTATATCTGGCAGCCGATTCAACTCGGCGATGGACAGCCGTCGGAATTTGATAATTACCTGTTGGTGTTTTTGCCCAAGCGTTATCTGACGCGCTTGCGCATGATGCTGTTGGCGTCGCGCAAAGACATCAATCTGGTCGATGTCTCGCATATTTCGTTGCAGCATTTGCAGATGAACCCGCAGATGAAACACGCCTTGCTTGAAATCGAGCGCGACTATGTGTCGCTTAGCACCGTGATGTCGACCCAAATCGAGGCGATGAAATACTGGCCGCTCGAAGTTGAAACCGACGTGGCTTACTTTGCCCTGTCCGAAATCAAAAAAATTGCCAAAGGCTGTCCTGTGAGTTTGGTCGGCAGCAGCGTAACAGACGAGATTATCGGGTTTGTCTCGAGCGCGCTCAAAACCCCCGTGCAGCGGGCGACCTTGCCGCCGAATTTTGTCCTGAGTGGAACAGACAAGCCTGAAAAGTATCTCAAAGCAATCGGGTGCGCCGTCAAAGCCATGAGCTACTTTTGAGCGATGCACCTGCGATTGAAATTCGTGTCACTACCCAAAGCGTAACTTGATAACCGTTCATGCCGACCGCCGCCTTGCTAACCCATCTCTCGCCGTCTGCCTCTTTGGTGCAGCGCGTCTTATCGCACCAAGCCATCAGGGCAGAAATTTTTCCGCCGGGTGCAACGCATAAAATTTCGTTTGAAACCGACCTCGTCTACGCTGAAATCCTCAACGATAGCGAAAGCATTGATGACATCGAGCAACTGCATGAACGATTGGCGCTCACGCCGATTATCGGAATGCTGGCGGTAAATCGATTGGACTTAGCGATTAAAGCATTTCGAGCGGGACTCGCAGACATCGTGTATTTTTCGGGCGATATGACAGCCGATAGTATTGAGGCGGCGAACTCCGTCTTTCGCGCCCTCCGCAAACGCCAAAGCCTGATTGCATCGCGACAACTCTTGACCGAAGATGAGCGGCACGAGGAAGACACGATGCCCACATCGGGCGGATTTGTGCATCAAATGCCGCAGCCAGCAATTGTGCTTGACAACACAGCGCATATCGTCGGCGTCAATGCAGCAGCAGAGCAAATCATCGGCTACATCGAGAGCGAAGTCTTAGGCAAAAGCATCGTGCGGTTGTTAAACTTGTCGCCAGAAGAGCAGAAAAAAATTATTGTCGCGCAAAGCTCTCGTGGGGAAGTAACGCTTCAAACGAATCAACAAAGCAAAACCATTGGGTATTCTATTTCGCCGCGCCGCCTCAGCAACGGCGAACACGACGGCGCCGTGATGATGTTCAAAGACATCACTGAAGACAAAGTGCGCCGCCAACAAGCTGAAAAAGCTGAAAAAATGCAGACGCTCGGCGAAATTGCCGCTGCCATTTCGCACGAGGTAAAAAATCCGCTCGCGGGCATTAAGTCAATGGTGCAAGCCGTGATTATGGACTTAGACCCTACGACCGAACCCTATCAATATGTCAAGCGCATTTCGCAGGAAGTCGACCGCATCAATGCGTTCATCGAAAGCACTTTTGCCTTTGCGCGACACAAGCGCCCGCGCATCATTCGCGTTGAAATTACAAACATCATCGATACGGTCGCCGCGCTCTTGGAGCAAAACTTCAAAACCAACGGCGTTGAACTGACAAAAATATACGCGCCGAATTTGCCGACGATTCGCGTCGACCCCGACCAATTGCACCAAGTATTTTTGAATGTGATGCTCAACGCCGTCGAGGCCATGGTTCAACAGCCCAATGCCGCGTCGAAAAAACATCGTTTGACAGTAAGCGTGAAGCAAATTCAATATGCGCAGGTGGGCGAGTTAAAACCGCACATCGAAATCATTTTTCAGGACAATGGACCCGGCGTGCCAGAATCGCTGCTCTCAAAAGTGTTCGATCCGTTCTTTACCACAAAGCCATCGGGAACAGGCTTGGGATTGGCGATTTGCTTTAAAATTGTCTCGGAGCATAGCGGGCGCATTGATATTGCCAATGCCAAAGAAGGCGGCGCGGTCGTTTCCATCAAACTGCCAACAATTTACCAATCGCGCTTCGAGACGAGCGGCGCAGCTAATCCAACTGCGCTTTCGGTTTGAGCGTGCCGACCAATTTCTCTGCAATCTGAACTGCATTCGTCGCTGCGCCCTTGCGCAGGTTGTCGGCAACAATCCACAAATTCAGGCTCTTCGGCTGGGATAAATCGCGCCGCACTCTGCCAACAAACACCTCGTCGCGTCCATAGCACTCAATCGGCGTCGGGTAAAGTTGCTCGGCGGGATTGTCTTTCAAAACCACACCCTCCGATGAAGCGAGCAGTTTTTTAACCTCCTCGATGTTGAACTCGCGCTCAAATTCAAGATTGACCGATTCGCTATGTCCGCCATAAACAGGCACGCGCACGGTTGTCGGCGAGACCATAATGGACTCGTCGCCCAAGATTTTTTTCGTTTCATTGACGAGTTTCATTTCCTCTTTTGTGTAACCGTTTTCGGTGAACACATCGACCTGCGGAACGACATTGAACGCAATTGGCTGAAAGTGTGTGTAGGTCTCAAATTTTTCGCCAGCAATTTCGCGCTCCAACGCCTCCAAGCCCTGCTTGCCTTTGCCAGTAACTGATTGATAGGTCGAGACAACGACGCGCTTGATTTTGTAACGGTCGTGCAAGGGCTTTAAGACAACCACCATTTGAATCGTCGAGCAATTCGGATTGGCGATAATCGATGCGGCGCGTCCGTTGATAAAAATCTTCTCCGCATTGACTTCCGGCACAACGAGCGGCACGCCCTCGTCCATACGAAAAGCCGACGAATTATCAATCACAACAGCACCTTGTTCGGCAGCGACCGCTGCCCAGATTTTGCTCGTCGACGCGCCTGCTGAAAAGAGCGCAATATCAACGTGCTTGAACGACTCGGCGGACGGCGCAGCGACGCGATAAGTGCTGTGATTGAACTCTATGGTTTGTCCAACCGATTTTTCCGACGCAAGTGCCACGAGGCGGCTCACGGGAAACCGACGCTCTTCAAGAACTTGGAGCATTGTGCGTCCTACCAAGCCCGTTGCACCAAGCACAGCAACCGAATATCCGAACGACATATAAAATGATTTGAAGTTCAAAGTGCAAAGATACGCACGACCGCGATTTAAATTTCTGCACAAACGATTTAGAGCCGCTCAATGGCGCGGACTCTTTATGCATAAACAACGGCGGCGCGCAAAAAAAGGCAGCCGTATTCGGGCTGCCTTGGGCGTTGAATCCAAACGACGAAACTTAGTAACGGTAGTATTCCGGTTTGAACGGGCCTTGCTCTTTGACACCGATGTATGCTGCTTGTTTCGGCGTAAGTTCGTCAAGCTCGACGCCGAGTTTTGCAAGGTGCAAGCGCGCGACCTGCTCATCGAGATGTTTTGGCAGCATATAGACTTTGTTTTCGTAGTTGTCCGAATGTTGCCACAACTCCATTTGAGCAATCACTTGGTTTGTGAATGAACACGACATCACGAAAGACGGGTGTCCGGTCGCCACGCCAAGATTAACCAATCGACCTTCGGCAAGCACGATAATGTCTTTACCGTCAATCGTGTAGAGGTCAACCTGCGGTTTGATTTCCATTTTGGTATGCCCATAGTTCTTATTGAGCCATGCCATATCGATTTCGGTATCGAAGTGACCGATGTTGCAGACGACGGCTTTGTCTTTCATCAAGCGGAAGTGCTTTTCGGTAACGATGTCCTCGTTGCCCGTCGCCGTTACGATGATGTCAGCTTCTTTGACGGCGTTTTCCATCTTCTTGACTTCGTAGCCTTCCATTGCGGCTTGGAGGGCGCAGATTGGGTCGATTTCGGTAACGATGACGCGCACGTTAGCGTTCTTCAAGGACTCTGCCGAGCCTTTACCGACGTCGCCGAAACCTGCCACAACCGCGACCTTGCCGGAGAGCATCAGGTCTGTTCCGCGACGAATGGCATCGACGAGCGACTCACGGCAGCCGTATTTGTTATCGAATTTCGACTTCGTAACGCTGTCGTTGATGTTGATGGCCGGAAGCGGGAGCTTGCCGTTCTTTTGGCGTTCATACAAGCGATGCACGCCCGTTGTCGTCTCTTCCGAAATGCCTTTAATGCCGGCGATGAGTTCGGGATATTTATCGAGAACCATGTTCGTCAGGTCGCCGCCGTCGTCGAGAATCATGTTGAGCGGCTTGCCGTCCTCGAAGGCGAACAAGGTTTGCTCGATGCACCAATCAAATTCTTCGGCGTTCATGCCTTTCCACGCATAGACGGGAATGCCCGCTTTGGCGATAGCCGCCGCCGCGTGGTCTTGTGTTGAAAAGATATTGCACGACGACCACGAGACTTCTGCGCCCAATTCTTTGAGCGTTTCAATCAAGACGGCGGTTTGAATCGTCATGTGCAGGCAGCCGGCGATGCGTGCGCCTTTAAGCGGTTTCTGCGCGCCATAGTCTTTGCGCAATTGCATCAGGCCGGGCATCTCGGCTTCGGCGAGTCTAATTTCTTTGCGTCCCCATTCGGCGAGCGCGATGTCCTTCACTTTGTAAGGAAGGCGTTTGGTTTCAGTTGCTGTTGCCATATCTCTGGTCTATTTAGTCGTTGAAAAAAAACTGCACGTATCAATACAAGGTATAGAGCGTTTTATCGTCGGGCGATTTTGGGTTGCGAACCAGCGTTTGGGTATTGCAATCGACGAGCAAATCCAACACTTCAAGCGGGACTTGTCCCAACAGCGTTTCCGCGCCTTTCGGCAGGACGATTGCATCGAGCGTGGCGCTGCGGTCGCCGAGCGTGAGCGTGATTGCGCCGACGATGTCGCGCACGGCGCGTGTGCCGTCGGCATAAATGACGTTGGTTTGTCGGACGCGGGTGAGTTCGAGCGCACGCGCCAAATCTTCGGGAATGGCAAGCATACATGCGCCCGTATCCACAACGGCATCAACAGCGATACTCGGAGCATCGCGCTTCGCCAAGCCAGTTTTGACGGCTTCGGCAATCGCATAATTTTCCAACTTGATTTTGACAACCACTTCGCTCATGCGTTCCTAACGGTTTTATTTAAACGCGCGTTGAAGGTCTTTCACCTTGTCTAATTTTTCCCAAGGGAAAATGTTTCGTCCGAAGTGTCCGTAGGCAGCGGTATCTTGATAACGCCAGCCTTTGGGTTTATTAAGCCCAAACCGCTCGATGATGGCTGCTGGGCGCAAATCAAAAATTGCTTCGACTTTTTCTTTCAATTCCGCGTCGCTCACGTCGCTAGTGCCAGTGCCGTGCGTATTGACATAGATGGAAACGGGACGCGCAATGCCGATAGCATAAGAGACTTGCACAGTGCATTTTTCAGCAAGCCCGGCACCGACGACATTTTTGGCGATGTGCCGTGCGGCGTAAGCGGCAGAGCGGTCGACCTTCGACGGGTCTTTGCCGGAGAACGCACCGCCACCGTGCGGAGCTGCGCCGCCATAGGTATCGACGATGATTTTTCTGCCCGTCAAACCCGTATCGCCGTGCGGACCGCCAATCTCGAACCGACCAGTCGGGTTGACAAAATACTTGGTGTGTTTATCGAGCAGATGTTTCGGAATGACTTTATTGATAACGCAGGCAATGGTGTCTTCTTTGATGCGCTCTTGCCATTGCTTTTCGGTTACGCCTTTTGGCTCAGGGTCATGTTGCGTAGAAACAACGATGGTGTCGACGCGCACGACAGTGTTGCCGTCGTACTCGAGCGTAACTTGGCTTTTGGCATCGGGACGCAGATAGGTCATCTCTTTGCCCTCTTTGCGAATGTCAGAGAGTTTCTTGACAAGTTGGTGTGCATACATGATGGCGGCGGGCATCAGTTCTGGCGTTTCTTTGCAGGCGTAGCCGAACATCATGCCTTGGTCGCCCGCGCCGACGCTGTCGAATTTGTCTTTTGTCGGTGTCTTTTTATCGACGCCGCGATTGATGTCGGGCGATTGCGAGTGAATCGCCGAGAAAATGCCGCACGACTTCGACTCGAACATATATTCGCCTTTCGTGTAGCCGATGTCTTCAATAACGCTGCGCACAAGGTCAGGAACTTCAACGTAGGCGGAAGTGGTAACTTCGCCGCCGACGACGACTTGTCCTGTCGTTACGAATGTCTCGCACGCGACGCGCGAGTTTTTATCTTGTTCCAGAAACGCATCGAGCAGCGCATCTGAAATTTGGTCGGCGACTTTATCGGGATGTCCTTCGGAAACGGACTCCGATGTGAAAAGGTATTTTGCCATTGATGGTTGTATTATTAGCGTTGAACGGAAATCACTTGAACGGTATTGTGTATTGAATTAAAAAACTAAAAAAGCCTTGTCGAGAAGGCTTCCGTGCAGATGCAATGACTTGTTCGGACACGGAAAATTCTCTCACAAACACTCACGCTTTCAGCGCGAATTTTTGACACCGTGTCCATAGATAATGGCGTGTCAAAAATAGGGCGTAAATATACGCCTGCATCGCCGACTTTCAAAGGCAAAGTTTCGCCTCTTTTCAAGCAGATTTCTTAACCGCCGAAAAATTGCAAATGAGCCAAGAAGTGTTTTATCTTAGTTTCAATTCGGCGGTAAGTGCCCGCGCCGAACATAATTATCACAATCACAAACTATCACAGGAGAAATATCATGAGACGTGCACTCTTCGCGGTAATTATTGGCTGCATCAGCCTCTTTGCCGTTAGCTCGACTTCGAAAGCCGTATCGCTAAGCGACGATAAAACCGTCGTTTCCGACAGCTCGAAAGCCGAGAAGAAGATGGAAAAGAAAAAAGGCAAAAAGAAAAAAGAAGGTGCTTAAGCCTTTGTCGCTTTTTTTTTACCGCGCATCTGCCTGTTCAACCAACGGGCAGATGCGTTTTTTATTTCCAACCATCTTCACAAATGAAAGACGCATCGTATTGGATTGCTGCGCTGGGTATGCAGGCGCACCCCGAAGGCGGATTTTTCAAGGAAGTCTACCGCTCCGATGAACGCCTGCCTGCATCGGCGTTGCCCGCGCGGTTCGGCGGAGAAAGAGCAGTCTCAACCTCGATTTATTTCCTCTTACGAAGCAACGAATTTTCATCGTTGCACCGCATTCAATCCGACGAAATCTGGCATTTCTACGACGGTGCGAGCGTAACAGTTTATGTGATTGACACCGCAGGCCGCCTGCAAACGCTGCGATTAGGCAGAAATGTTGAGCATGGTGAGCGGTTTCAAGCGGTCGTGAAAGCCGGAAGCTGGTTTGGTGCAACGGTGGCATCGGCTGACTCATTTGCGCTGGTGGGCTGCACGGTCGCGCCCGGATTCGACTTCGCCGATTTCGAGCTTGCCAAACGGGAAGACTTACTTGCGCAGTTTCCAGAGCATCGAGCCATTATTGAACGCCTGACGCGCTGAGGGGCTTAACTTAGGTTTCCGTTTCAGGTTTCGGCGAAATAGGTTCTGGCGCGGGCTGCTCTTGCATGAGCAAGACTTTATCGACGCGGTTGCCGTCCATATCTATGATTTCAAAATGCCACCCTTGCCAGGAGAATTTTTGACCGGTAACAGGAACGCTGCCGATTTGATGAATCACAAATCCGCCGAGCGTATCGTAATCGCGCTCTTCGGCATGTGGCAAATCAAGCGACTCAAATGCTTCGCCGAGTTCTTCCATCGTTACCATGCCATCGACAAGCCAAGAGCCATCGGCGCGTTTGATGATTTTTTGTTCCGATGGTTCCTGACTGGTCGGAATCTCGCCGACAATCGCCTCGAGAATGTCGTTGAGCGTCAGCAGTCCCAGCGTTGTGCCGTATTCATCGACGACGAGCGCAATGTGAATCCGCGACGCTTTGAACTGCTCCAAGACTTTCAAGGCGGGCAGGGATTCCAACACGAAGAGCGGCTTACGCATACAGGCTTTAAGGTCGATGCCTGTGCCGCAAAAATTTTGCGAGAGCAAATCTTTGACATGAACGACGCCGACGACGCTGTCCATATCATCCGCGCAGACGGGAAACGACGAATGCGGGCTTTCCATAACTTGTTTTCGAATGTCAGCCTCTGACTCGTTGATGCCGAGCCAAACGATGTCGGTGCGTGGCGTCATGATGGAACTAACTCGACGGTCGCCCAATTGAAACACGCGCTCGACCATTGATTGCTCCGCCGCTTCAAACGTGCCTGCTTGCGTGCCTTGTTCAATCAAGACTTTGATTTCTTCTTCCGTAACGGTCGATTCCACTGTCGGCTTAATGCCGATGGCTCGCAAGACGAAATTGGTTGACCCCGACAGCAAGCGCACTGCTGGATAAACGATATTGGAGAGCGCCATCATCGGCGCTGCGACAAAGCGTGCGACGCCCTCAGGATTTCCCAGCGCCAAGCGTTTCGGCACAAGTTCGCCGATGATAAGCGAAAGATAAGTGATAACGAGAACGACAATGCCAAGGCTGATTTGGTCGCTGTAGTTGCCGATGTAAGGAACGGCTTTGAGCGGAATGGCAAGTTGTTCGGCAATGGTCGCGCCGCCATAGGCACCTGCTAATACGCCGACGAGCGTGATACCAACTTGAACGGTGGAAAGAAAATGTTCGGGCGCGTTTGCAAGATTTAACGCGGCTTTTGCACCTTCATCGCCTTCATTGGCAAGCTGCTGCAACCGTGCTTTGCGCGCGGAGACAATTGCAATTTCGGAAAGTGCGAAAATACCGTTTGCAATGATGAGAACGAGTATCAGTAGAACCTCTGTGCCTATGTTCATGCGTAATGAGTATCGTTTCGGAAACACAAAATATGCCTTTTCCCGAAAAAAGACGAATGAGCCGTTTTCACAAATCAAGACTCCGCTCCGCCACGCCGAGACGGAACAACAGCCCTTCGCCTGTCAGTTCATTCCCGTCAATGAGCGACGACGACATTGAGCGAGCGCGGGCGGACTTCAACGCAAAGTTTGCCGACGATGCCTTCAAACACTTCGCCGTCGAGGTGCATCGTTTCAGGGCAAGAGAGTTCAACCGTGAGTTTCGTTGCCTGCGCGTAAATCACGTTCCGGTGTGTAAGCTGCTTGCCTTGCAAGTAAAGCAGCACGAACTGCGGCAGTTGCCACATCGGAAACGCTTTCAAGATACACACGTCAATTAAGCCATCGGTCATTTCCGCTTGCGGTGCAATCCAAAATTTTCCACCCTCTCGCTTGCCGTTGCCGACCGAGAGGGCAAAAATTGAGTCATCAATCAACATCGTGCCATTTCGTGAGACGATTTCAATGCGCATCGGCACGGCTCGAAACGTCCGGGCGACATGCCAAAGTGCATAGGCGTAGATTAAGTCGCCACGCAATCGCTTGAAGCGGCTGGCAACGGCGGCAATGCGCCCAGTAAATCCCAGTCCCAACGAGTTCAAAAAGTATCGCGCGGTTGGATGTTCTGGCGTCTGAAAAAAGGACGCCAGTGCTGTATCAATTGTCTTCGGCGCACGGTGAAACAACGCGAACAGAGACTCTGGGTTGGGCGGCGCGGCGTTTTTGCCAGAGACATTTCTGAAAAAATCATTGCCCGACCCAAGCGGCACGCACGCCATGAATCGGTCTGTATGGACAAGGCTCTGCGCAACTTCATTGACCGTGCCGTCGCCGCCGCACGCGGCAACGATGCTCGATGTCGAGGCTTCAGCAAGCCGAGTGGCGTCGCCAGTGTTTTCGGTCAGCTGCAGCTCAACGTGTCGTTCATTTGAAAACCATTGTCGAAAAATTTGAGCATATTTTGCAGCGACGCCTTTGTTGGCAGCGGGATTTAAGATAACATGAAGTTTGCGCCGTGCGGCGTCGGCGTCAAAAAGTGTCTCAATGTGTTGAGCATGGGGGAGCGGCGTTGATAAATCTGGCATAACAGCGTTGCACGTGGTTTTGCGGAAAATACGCTTTAAGCGCGGATTTCTGAAAAGTCAGCGCGAGTGTGGTCGTTATGGACGGTTTAATCGCTAATTTATTGTTTGGAAACGAGCCAGCATCGTTGGCATTGGCGAGTGCTGGCGCGTAAATCACGCTCGCATGTGTAGAACTTTACGTAACTTTGATTGGTTCTAAGGGTAGCTTTCGCAAGCTGCCTGCACACATTCAAGATGCCCGTCTGACGCATGAAGTTTGAGTGTGGGGGATGCGATTTATCGTGAGACCTAATTAACTCTAAACTACCAAGCAAATCATGGACAACTCTTCTCTTAAACTCGCGGGTGCGGCAATCGGTGGCATCGTCGTCATAGGGCTTATCTACCTGTTCTCTGCGTTGTTGCTCGATGTGCCAGCCTCAAAAGTGCTTTACACCTACGGTCGTTACGTGGCACTCTTTCTCGGCGCAAGCCTAACTGTTTGGATTGCCGGAAAATTCGTTGCTCAGTATAACTCCGGCTGGTTTCTGCCGATTATCTTTGTCGGCATTGCCTCGATTTTCTTCGCGTGGATTGCCGTTGTTGGTTCTAACGGCACGCGCACGATGGCTAAAGACGAAAAAGACCTACAGGGCGTGTACAGTAAATTTGCGCCGCGCACAGTAGCCCAACTCGAAGGCAAAGTTGAAACGCCTGCTGCTGAAGCGCCTCCAGCAACGGCAAACCTGACATCAGTCGATGCCGCTAAAAAAGAAGTCGACGAACTGCTGAAAAAATATGAGTTAAAGTTCGACGACAAAGCCTTGACGTCGGAAACGAAAATCTACGAAGCAATGTCGGCAGCCTTGGCGGAAAAGAAATCCAAAGGCGTAACGATTCCCGATGCGGACGTGTTCAAGATTCAAAACTATCTGATTCTTGAATTCCGCAAGAAGGAAGAAGAAAAAGCGAAAGCCGCTGCGCCGGCTGCGGAAGCCGCACCTGCACCAAAAGCCGCTGCGCCTGAACCGACGCCCGACCCGAAAGCGACAGCCGCTGCGCCCGCTGCAGCTGAAACGCCCGTTGTGGCAGCGTCGTTGGGCGGAGACCCGCTTGCTTATGAAGCTGTCTACAAAAAGAAATGTGCCGCCTGTCATTCGCTCGCAGCAAACGCCGGCAAAATGAAAGCCAAACACATGAAGTCGCCCGAAACCGCACTCAAACTCGTCCAATGGATGCAAAAGCTTGCCAAGCAAGACCGCTCCAAAAATATCTCGGACGATGAGGCGCAAAAAATCGCCGCCTTTATCATGGCGCCTGGCGCAAAACTTTACTAATTATTTCCCAACGGGTTCAATGACGCTCAACGCTTCAAGGCTTAACCAGTCTTGAAGCGTTTTTATTTTAACGCCTAACAATTAACGCCTAACAAAAACTTATGAATCCCGTCGTGCTAATCACCGGCGCAGGTAAAGGCATTGGGCGCAGTCTGGCGCTGGAATTTGCGAAACGCCAGCATCGAGCATTCTCACCGAAGCTCTTTCTGGTCTCGCGCACTTTGTCGGACTTGGAGTCGCTTAAAAAAGCCTGCGACGAAATGAGCCTTGAAACGGATATTTGTGTGGCAGACATTGCCGAGACAACCAGCGTAGATAAAATTTACACCGACGCTATCAAGCGCTTCGGCGCAATCGATTGCCTTGTCAATAACGCGGGCGTTGGGCGATTCAAAGACCTGCTCGACCTGACAGAAGACGACTACCACTACACAATGAACATCAACCTGAAAGGCACATTTTTCCTGACACAGCGCATCTTTAAGGACATGCAAGCCCGTCGAAGCGGGCATATTTTCTTTATCACCTCGGTTGCCGCCGAAACGCCCTTCGAGCAAAGCGGGCTTTACTGTATGTCGAAGTTCGGTCAAAAAGGCTTGGTGGAAGTCCTGCGACTGTACGGGCGGAAATGCAATGTGCGAATTACGAATGTCATGCCGGGCGCGGTTTATACGCCGATGTGGGGCGAACAAAACGAGGTAACACAGGCAAAAATGATGCGCCCAGAAGATGTTGCAACGGCAATTGTCGACGCGTTCTTACAGCCGACGCGCACCAGCGTGGAAGAACTCGTTCTGCGTCCCGTCGCGGGCGATTTGTAATTGTCAAGTCAGCGCGGAGACCAACGGGCGGCGTCGACAATTGACCACAAATGAATAAGCCAGCCAAGCAGGAACACCCACAAGATTCGCGCTAAAATGAAATGCACGGCTGCTGCGATGACGCGCCCTTGAACGAGTTGTCCAAGACCGGGAATAAAAAACTGCATAGCGCAGCAATGACATTGCCGCCCGACCCTTGTCCCGACATGGCGTTCAGCGTTTGGACTATTCTGAAATTTTGTCCGTCAAATACGCTTTGACCTGACTGATGTTGATGCGTTCTTGCTTGGTGGTGTCGCGGTCGCGCACGGTAACGGTGTCGTCTTTGAGCGTGTCGTGGTCAATGGTGAAGCAATACGGGGTGCCGATTTCATCTTGTCGTCGGTAACGCCGCCCGATAGCGCCAGCTTCGTCGTATTGCACTTTGAAATACTTTTGAATGTCTTTCAAGAGTTTTTCGGCTGCTTCGGGCAAGCCGTCTTTTTTCATCAGCGGAAAAATGCCCGCCTTTACAGGCGCGAGCTTTGGGTGCAGTCTGAGCGATGTGCGCTCTTCCTCATCGACGACATCTTCCTCATACGCATCGCAGAGCGTCATTAAAAACAACCGGTCGCAGCCGCACGACGTCTCAACCACATAGGGAATGTATCGCTCTTTGCCATCGGGTTCGACGTATTCCATATTTTTGCCTGAATACTCCTGATGGCGGCGTAAGTCAAAATCGGTGCGTGAGTGTATGCCCTCGATTTCCTCTGTTCCAAACGGGAATTTATACTTGATGTCGTAAGCGGCGTCGGCATAGTGCGCAAGTTTGTCGTGTTGATACCACACTAAGTTCTCTTTATTGATGCCGAGGTAATCCGCATACCAATTGAAGCGTTTTTCCTGCCACACCGAAAACGCCTCTTTTTGAGCGCCGGGCTTGATGAAATACTGCATCTCCATTTGCTCAAATTCAATCATTCGAAAAATAAAATTGCCCTTGACGATTTCATTTCGAAACGCCTTGCCGATTTGTGCAATGCCGAAGGGAATCTTCAAGCGCGCCGATTCACGAACCGTGTGGAAATTAACAAAGATGCCTTGCGCGGTTTCGGGACGAAGGTAAAGAATCGAGGCGTCGTCTGCCACAGCACCAAGTTCGGTTTTGAACATTAAGTTGAACTGGCGCACCTCTGTCCAATTAAACGCGCCGGAATCGGGCGATTTGATTTGCTCCGCCACAATAAGGTCGTAGAGTGCCTTTGGCATGTTCTCGGCATTTTGTGCCTTGACAAATTCGGCTTGGACGCGCTCGGCGTCGGCGACTTTGTTTTTTTTCTCCAACTGACGGATGTAGCCCTCGATGAGGTGGTCGGCGCGGTAGCGTTTTTTGCTCGTCTTGTCGTCAATCATTGGGTCGCTGAAACTCGCCACATGTCCGCTGGCTTCCCATGTTTTCGGGTGCATCATGATGGCGGCGTCGATGCCGACGATATTGTCGTGTTCCTTCGTCATAAAATCCCACCAAGCGTCTTTAATGTTTTTTTTGAGTTCAACGCCGAGCGGGCCATAATCATAACAAGCTCCCAGACCGCCATAAATTTCGGACGACTGAAAGACAAAGCCGCGTCGCTTGCACAGCGAGACGATTTTTTCCATTACCTTTTCGGGCGAGTCGGATTTCTTTTTGACCGTTGAATCTGCCATGTCAGTTGATTGAAGGAATGAGATTGTTCTTTAGCAAGCATAGGGCGAATATACAACGCAGAAATGTTATTTTTGCGGCGTAACACTTCTGTTGCACCTAAAACCATCAAGCCAATTTATGCCACATCACGACGTTCCACTTTGGTCGCTCATCCCATTTGTGTTTATGCTCGGCGCGATTGCGGTAATGCCGCTTGCTGCCAATCATTGGTGGGAACACAATCTCAATAAACTTTACGTCGCGCTCGGGCTTGGTATTCCGATGTCAATCTATCTCATTGCCGACGGACATTGGCACGAGTTGGAGCATGCGTTGCTTTTTGATTACGTGCCGTTTCTCATTTTACTCGGCGCGCTGTTCATTATTACAGGCGGCGTGAGAATCACGGGGGATATTGAAGCAAAGCCGCTCACGAATACCATATTTCTCGGCATCGGCGCGGTTTTGGCGTCGCTTATGGGAACGACGGGTGCAGCAATGTTGCTCATTCGTCCGGTGTTGCAAACCAATCAAGAGCGCAAGTATGAAGTGCATACCGTCTTATTTTTCATCGGTGCTGTAGCCAATTGCGGAGGTTTACTTACACCACTTGGCGACCCGCCGCTGTTTATCTTGTATTTGCGCGGTGTCCCGTTTGAGTGGTTCTTACAGCTCGTTCCGCAATGGCTGATGACAAACTTGCTGATTCTGATTGTCTTTTACGCGGTCGATACATACTACTACGGCATGGAATCTCAGGAAGCAATCAAGCGCGATATTGAGCAAATTCAGCCGATTCGCATGGAAGGCACACTGAACTTGGTGTTTCTCTTCGGCGTAGTGTTGTCGGTGGCCTTTTTGAACGAGCAGTATATTGAGCTGTTCAAAACAACGCCGGCGGCGAAGTTCATTCGTGAAGCGGTGATTGTGGCACTTTCAGCGGCGGCATATTTTACGACGGCGAAATCTATTCGCGAGAGCAATAAGTTTACCTTCGCGCCGATTGAAGAAGTGGCTTATCTTTTTCTCGGCATTTTTATTACAATGGTGCCGTGCATTTTGTATTTGGAAGCAAACGCAAAATCGCTGGGCGTAACAAGTGCAGTGCAGTTTTATTATGCGACAGGCGCGCTCAGCGCGGTCTTAGACAATACGCCGACCGCAGTAACGTTCTACTCGCTGGCACTGGGCTTAGGCGCAAATGCGCCGCAAATGATGGCAGGCGTTCCTGAAATTACGTTGAAAGCTATCTCGATTGCCGCTGTCTTTTTCGGCAGCCTGACCTACATCGGCAACGGACCAAATTTTATGGTCAAAGCTGTCGCCGAAGAGAACGGGTTGAAAATGCCAGACTTCTTCGCGTATATCTACAAATTTTCGCTCGTTGTGTTGCTCCCCATTTTCATCATTGTGCAGTTGGTTTATTTTTGAGAAAATCTTGAGAAAATCCTAACGACAAAATGTAGTGGCGCAGGAGACGGTTCAGAAAACAGCATTCATCACAGGCGCATCGGGACGGCTTGGAAAGGCAATGGCGCTGGCACTGGCGAAACATGGTTACGCGGTGTGCTTTACCTATCTAAGTTCTGCCAAGCAAGCTCGCCAGACGCTCAAAGAACTGCGTGCAATTTCGCCGGCCTCTCAAATGGTGCGCTGTGATATTTCAAAAGTGCGCGCAATTGAGCGTGCCTTTGCTTTTTTTGCCCGCCGATTTAAACGGCTCGATGTCTGCATTGCCAACGCATCGAGTTTCTTTCCAACGCCGCTCCCGAATGTAACCGAAAAAGAGTGGGATAATTTGGTCGATACCAACCTCAAAGGCACGTTCTTTACAATGCAATGCGCCGTGCGGCTGATGATAGAACAGGAGTTTATTTCGCGCATCATTACAATGTCCGACGTCTCTGCGTCGCTCGTTTGGCGACGATACGCGCCTTACACGGCCTCAAAAGTCGGCGTGCAGCACCTGACCAAAATTTTCGCCAAAGAATTTGCGCCGACAATTCTTGTCAATTCTATCGCGCCCGGCACAATGCTGCTTCACCCCGACCGCGACGCTGGACTTGAAAAAGACATCTTAAAAAAAATCCCGCTCCGTCGCTTAGGAACGCCCGACGACATTGTAAAAGCAATGTTGTTTCTGATTGAGAGTGATTACATCACAGGGCAAACCGTCAGCGTCGATGGCGGCAGAGTGTTATTTTGAAAAGAGCAAATGCCGCTCATCGGAAGTAAGCGCTCTCCATGTCCCGCTTGGTAAATCTCCGAGTTCAAAGGCGCCGATTTGAACACGAATCAATCGGAGCGTCGGATGTCCAACCGCGGCGGTCATTTTGCGAACCTGTCTATTTTTCCCTTCGGTCAGTTCTAATGCAATCCATGCGGTTGGAATAGCTTTTCGAAAGCGAATCGCCGGTGTGCGCGGCGGCACGCTGAACCCATGGAGTTGCCACGCTTTGCACGGTAGTGTTTTGTAGCCTTGAATCACAACGCCACGCTCTAAAAGGTTCAATGCCTCATCGGACGGCACGCCCTCGACTTGAACGTGATAGCGTCGCAGGTGCTGTGCAGTTGGGTCTAAAAGCGTTTTGTTCAACTTGCCTTCATCGCTGAGCAGCAACAGCCCTTCGCTCTCGGCGTCCAAGCGTCCCAATGGATAAACGGTTTTGGGAAACCCGAACTCGGCGAGCGTGCGATGTGCTGAACCGTCGGCGGTAAACTGCGACAATACGCCATACGGTTTATTGAAGGCAATCAGCATGATTTTTCTGAAAAAAAAAGCGTAAAATTGCTCTTTGCCTAAAAAAGTAAAGAAAAAAGATGAAAATTTTTCGCGCCGACTCTTGACTCGATATAGAGAAGTTTCTATATTCAAAACATTAAACATTACAACAAAACAATAAAACAACAAGGAAACGATACAATGTTAAAGTTCGTAGCTCGATTTCTAACGCTCTCAACTGTTTTGTTCTGCGTGGCGACATATGCCCAAACGGCTTCAACCGACGAGGCTTACGTCGCCTTAGCGAAATTTTCGGGCGGCGCAACATCGCGCGGTGTTATCCTGCGTTGGGTAACGGCAGTCGAGAAGAATAACAGCGGGTTCGAAATCGAGCGCAGCGACGACAATGTCAATTTTGAGACCATCGCGTTTATCAAAGGAAACGGCACGACTGCGGAGATGAAGCAATACGGTTTCTTCGACCGTGGTGCATACGGCAGAGTGTATTATCGACTCAAACGCATCAGCTACGATGGCTCGTTTGAGTATCTGCCCATTCTCGAAGTCGAGGCCCGTGTGCCAAAGGCATTGTCAATGAAATGAGAAAGTTTTTTGTAGTTGAGTTTGGTTGGGGGGAAAAGGGTTTGCGCAAGCAGCCCTTTTCTTTTTCGAGCGGAGACTTACCAAAAAGTAAGCGTGATATTTTTTGTGGTGGCGAGCGTAGCAACGCAATCTGTTGTTCAGCCATGATGTCGGAGTTTCACCGTCAACACAACGTTGATACACGACGCTCAAACAATGCCCCTGTTATTTAACAACGGCAATTTTAAGCCTCACGGTTTTTGTCTCGCGCCCGCTTGCTGTAACTGTGCCGTAGTAGACTCCGCTCTGCACGCCGTTCAGATTCCAAACGACTTCGTTATCCGTGCCGCCTTGTCCCTCTGTGGTTTGTTCCCACACACGATTGCCGGTCAGGTCAAAGACGTGAATGGTAACACGTGCCGCTTCGCTGAGGAAAAATCGAAACCGTGTTTCGCTGCTGGCAGGATTAGGATAATTGAAAACAGACCTCTCGGGCATAAACTCGTTGATGACAGGGCGCACGCGGTCGGACGTTTGCAACGGTCGATACGTGTTGCCGTTTAAGTTGTCTGCATAGAGCGATGACCAAGCGATGTTCTGCGACGCATTAGGCAATGTAAAGCCTTGCAAGAGTCCGCTTCGGTCGACGCTAAACAGATACAAGCCTCTCCCTGACGGCGCGGGAACAATTGTCGGCGTCGTCTCGGTGTTTTCAGCAATCGGAAGCGTAAAAAGATTCTTCCCGAAGCGGTTGTATGCCAGAAGCCGCCCGTCTTGGGTTTGAGCAATCACATCTTCAAATGTATCGCCGTCTACATCGGCAACAATCGGGCTGGCATGAATAGGTTTAGCTGAGTTGAGCGTAATTGGAAAATTGCTGACGAGCGTGCCGTTTGTGTTGTATGCAAAAATTTTATCGTCTGCTGTAACAATGGTGCAGAGTTCGCCACGATGCTCTAAATCGGCAATCGCAGGGGACGATGTGATGTCGTTGATGCACGGAATTGGAACAACAGTAATCGTTTGGCTCAACGTCGCGCGATTAAAGTTCAACAGCAAAAGGTCGCGCTCCCTCGTAACGACTGCGCCGACAAACCCATCGGCTCTGCCTGATGCGGCAGCGGCAACGGCTGTCCGACCGTCAAAATTCCATTCAACAGGGCTTGGAAATGTGAGCCATCTTGCGCGGTCTTCGGCGACGAAAAGATTTTCCGACAGTGTAACAAGAGGGCGTCCGGAGACTTGCTCAGCGACAAGAACACGCAGGCTATCGAGTAACAGGCGAAAAACCTGTCCATTTATGCCGCCGACAAGCAGCGTTCTTGCGGCAGGAACAAAGACGGGCGCAGCAGAAATTGGCGCGGGCAGTTCCCGAACAAACGTCGGTTGACTCGAATTGATGTAGCTGGCTACCGAGTCGCGGTTCTGAACGACGATGAATATCGACCCGATGTTTGGAAGGGACGTCAAAATTGGTTTGTAGCGGCTATCAATGACCATCGTCGCTCTATCGTTTGGGACGCCGACTTGAAACGCCGCGTTTTGCTGAGAGTTTACTGCCAGCGTTCCGTCGCTGCCGATAGGTTGGAACGATATGCCCGACGACAAGCCAAATGTTGCCGATGCGGCTGAGAATGATAGGGATGTGGGAAATCCTGGCAAGGCGCGCAGCATATCATCGCCGCGTTGAAAGCGGGCGGTCATGACAGGTGCAGGCGTGGAGAAATCACTCAAACGAATTTTGCTCGTTGCGCCGCGATTGGAGCGTGTGTTCGGGAAGGTATTGTCGTCGATGAAGTTTCTATATGGCGGCGCGATGTTGCCCTGAAAAAACGCATCGAACACAACGCCCGACTGCGTGCCGTTGCCTGCATCTTGAATGCCATAGTTTTGCCCAATGTCCTGAGAGCCGTCAGCTTCCAAGAGATAGACCCCGCGCGGCGAATCGGTATTAACGCGGTTCGAGTCGAGTCTCGATTGAATCAAATCGTCGTCGATGTGCCAAACAAGAACGCCGCCGTCGAATCGCCGATTGTTCACGACCGCCGTTGGCAACGACCAATCGTAGTTATCGCTGGCGACGATTTGCCCGTTAAGTCCGCTGGTGTTGCTGAACGAAAAATCAGCTTGGTCGTCCGTGAAGGTTTGCGTGGATAGCGTGCCTCTGAAAAATCTTGTGAGGGTAACGCCGCGTCCGCGCGCATTGCGATTGCGATTTTCGAGCAAGAGATACTCGCTCGATGTGATGGGAATGCGGTAAATCACCGAATCAGAGAGTTGATGCAAGCCTTGCGCGGGCAAGCGCAACGCTTGGTCGATGGACGAAACGGTTATCGGGGTCGCCCAGCCGAGATAGACGCGCTCCCACGCCGAAGGTTCGGGCGGCAAGATGCCGTTGTAATTGAAAATGCCCTCGCCGTCGAGCAAGCCGAATCTGCCGATGCCACTGCGTCCGTTGGCGGTGTTGAACAAATCCGGCACGCCGAGAAAGCTCTCGAAGCTTGCGCAGAGCAATCCATTGGTCGAGAGTTCCAACAAGGTCTTGCCCCCAAGGGCGTCGATTTCGCGCGACTGCGTCGAGGGCAAAATCAGCGTGTTGGTAATTCGCGCGCCGCCGCGCATCGGAAATCCGTTGAACGACGCGCCTAAAAAACGTCGTAAGGAATTAAGATTAAATGTAATCGATGGCAAGTCAAACGGCGTTGGGTTCGTGCCGCCGAGCGCGACTAAATCAATGTCTCTGCCGACGCCCGCGTGAAAAATGATGAAGCAATCAAATTGCGTAAAGTCCAATTCAGGGCTTTGGGTATTGACGAGTTGCCAGACTTCCTGCGCCATTTGAGCCAGCCGCGTAAAGTCTGTTCCCGTGCGCGGAGGCGCGTATTCCGACATCACTCGTGAAAGTTGATAAACGCGGTTTGGCACGGTGTAAGTAATCCGCGCTTTTCCGTCGCTATTCGTCTCGAAATAGTTTTTCAAAAAATCGAGCTTACGTTGAAAGTAGGCGCGGTCATGCGGAAGCGGGTCGATAATCGTGTCGCCTGCTGCTTGCAGAAATGGAAGCCCGTTGAAGCGCCCTGTGCCAGTCGTGCGCGCATCGTTGTCCTCCTGAAATTCCACCATCACGGCAAGCACGCGAAATGTGCCGACCCCGCGACGTTGCGTCAAGGAAAATCCGTCCGCCGATGCGTCCGCAGAAATCGGGTGCGACACTTTAAGGCGGCTTTGCGCAACAGCGACAGTCGAGAGAAAGAGCAGGAACATTAAGGGCAGGCGTTTCATAGAAGCGTAAATCTCTGCGTTTGGAAAAACGAAGCAGTTGAATGAAAAAACGTTGTAATAAAAAAGGGCTTGTTGTCAAGCCCTGTGAATGTTGCGCGAAGGCGTTACTGTCGTCTCGCGCCTAAACTTTCAAAGTTTAAGATAAGTGAAATGCGCACTGTGCCAGCAAGCGGGTGATTTTGCTCAATCGCTTGGAGGTAGCTAAAATCAACGCCGAAAGAAGAATAGCGCACGCCCGCGCCAAAGGTCAGAAATTGGCGTCCGCCTGCGCGTTGGTCTTCAAAAAAGTATCCGGCGCGCAGCGCAAGCAGCGACGGCTTCCCATACCAATACTCTACACCGATGCCCGTCGTGAAAGTCCGAAGCACCGCTTCTGTTCCCCACGAGCTAAAGAGCGCAGTAAGAAAGTTATCTGGTCGGAAGGTCGTGTCTGCGCCGTTAATTTGCTGTGTACGCCGCACGAGCAATCGGCTGAAATCGGCGGCGACGGTCATTTTGTTGTAATCGTTGCTGAGCAGTTTGAACGCGAAGCCAGCTCTGAAATTTGTCGGGAGCGGGTCGGCTTGTGCAGCATCGATGTATGTCATTGCTGGACCGATATTGGAAATATTCAGTCCAAGGCTTAATCGGTCGGAAAGCCAACCACTGAATGTCGGTTTCCACAAGGTGGAGATGTCGAACGAGATGCCGCTGCCCTGACCGCTGCCACGCTCGTTACCGACTTGAACGTTAGACGGCGTGAGTGCTGAATTGATATAGCGAATGGTTGCGCCAAGCGAGAGGTCGTTGGTTACGCGCACGCCGTAAGAAAGTCCGACAGCAAATTCATAGCTGCGGAACGAGCCAAGGTCGCGGTCTTGCGCGTCGCGGAACGCGCTCTCGCCAAGGTTGAGATAAATAATGCTCAGGGCGAATGTGCCATAGCCCGGCACATAGTATTTTCCTGTGAGGTAATTGTAGAACAGGTTAGCGTTGAACGCAGGCAGCCAGTTGGAGTAGGTCAGGTTTATGTCCAGCCCTTTTTGAAAGCCAAGTCCCGCCGGATTCCAGAAAACCGCGCTGGCGTTATCGGCAATTGCAACGCCGACGTCGCCCATGCCTGCGGCGCGGGAATCGGGACTGATTAAAAGAAATGGGACGGCAGTGGTAACTACCGTAGGCGGAGCCGTCGCGTCTTGCGCGAAAGAAGTCGTCGCATTTAGAAGCAGCACCAGCGCGAGCCAACTGCCCTGTCTGTATCGTATCATTGAAATAGCAAGATAAGTTTATCAAATTGAGGCGTGAATATACAGCCGCAATTTTCAGAAAACCAATACCGCTCTTTGTCTCTCAATTACAGATCTTCTTTTGACGTGCGCGCTTTGAACGAGCTGGAAACATTGTAGGCAATCGTTACGCCGACAGCAAAAAACGCTGCTGCCACGCCGAGCAAGACATTGATATGCGCCGGTGCGGTCAAGGCAAGGCGGATAATCACGGTGGCGACTGCAAAGCCTGAATTGCGAAATAAAATCAAGTAGTTTGGGCTGTAACGCAGCGAGACCAAGACCAGCAGCACGTCGCTAAAGACGAGAATTGTGTAGAACGTCGCAAAGAAATCATACGTCGGCAGCCCTGCGAAACTGCGGGCAAGGTCGTTTAAGCCGACGGAAATGAAAATCAACAGCAAGAGCAGCCCAACGAGCTTTTTGGCGGCAATGAACTTCAAGCGCTCGTTGGCATCCATGACAACGGGTCGATGCAGTTGAATGCGGTTGTAGAACGCGAGCATAGCAAAAATCGCCAACGCGCCGCCAGTATCCGATAAAATGTGCATGACGGGCTCAGAGACTTTTTGCCACTCAATCGGTTCATCGAAGTAAATGAACTCTTTGAATGACTGTCGCAGCAAAATGAGCGACAGAATTTCAAACTGTTTGCCGAGCGACTCAGAGACTGACCGCGCCACGCTGAATACCAATCCCAAAATCTCAATGCCGAGCAACATCGTAAAGGCTATACTAACGGCAAAAAATGGCTGTCGGGAAAAACAGATTTCAGTGTGTCGGGCAAAAATCCGCGCCGTCGAAGCTCGATGATAATGAGCGTTAAGATAAAGGTAACGATAAGCAGATTCGCCGAGAAGCGTTGTGTTCTTGGGTTTTCCCAGAAGGCTTCGAGTGCATCGAACGTGCTTTCGCCGTAGTCAATGAGCCGCGTAATCGGTGAGTTCATTTGCCGTGTGAATTGAATTGCCAAGCAAGTTCAAGCAAAGTTACAACACAAGCGTTACGCCCATGTTAAAACTGTTTTGATGGCCTCGGAGCGGTTCAGCGCAATATCGAAGGCTTGCTCATAGTCTTCGGCAGGCAAGCGATGCGTGATGAACTTTTCCGCCGCAAAATCTGTCTCGCCCAAAATGTATTTCGCCTCGAAAAAATCGTCGTCCTCTGTGAGCGAACACGTAAGTAAGCGCGGCTCTTTGTGTTGAATCAATCGGTAATCAATTTTCATCGTGTCATAATTTCCCATCAAGAGATATGTGCCTTGCGGTTTGAGCAGTGGCAAGGCTTGTTCGAGCATGAGAATACGTCCAGTGCATTCGATGATGAGGTCGTATCGGTCGTGATACTCCGCCGTGAAGTCGCCGATGTCGAAGGCAATGTCGCGCGCGGCGGCGAGTTTGCCACGCACCAAAAACGGCTCGACGGCATCGACCGTGCCGTAGCCTTTGTAGGTCAAAACCTCTGCTGTCATTAAGCCGACTGTGCCTAAGCCCAAAATCAAAATGCGCTCGATGCGCGAGAAGTCAATCTTTTTGAGGGATGAAAGCGCATAGCCCAGCAACCCGATAAGTATATCGCGTTCTTTGGGCGTGCGCCGAAGCGGAACCACGTGCGACTCCGATGCAACCACACGCTCCGCCAAACACCCGAAAAGCGGAACGGCATCGAGCCATTTTTCGGCGCGATGCACAAACACATACTCCCCGACGCTCACATCTTTCACCGACGAGCCCGTTTCAATCACTTCGCCCACAAGTTCGCTGCCCGCAATAATCGGGAACTTCAAGGCTTTCGACGTGATGGATGTGCCGGTCAGTTGTAAGCGTTCCATACCAGGGGCAATGGAGGTCAGCAATGTTCGCACACGCACATCTTCCGCGCCGAGCGGTAAATGCGTGAAGGTGGAAAATGCCAATTTATTGGGCTTGATATACGCAATCGCTTTGGACGATTCAAACATGGGCTAAGTGAGAAGTTCATTAAGCCAATTGGCAAACTGTTGCATCATGGCTGTCTCAAGAAGGCTGCCATCGGAACATGTTTAGCTCAGAGCGGCAGTCCCAAACCTTCTTGCCATGTGTGAGCAGCCGCTGCCGAGCGAGGGCTTTTTTCTGAGAGGCACTGCCTGTCCCAAAGTGTCAGACGAAAAAGCCCCGCACCAGCGAGGCTCTCGGGAAAAGTCAAATGCTCGTTCCGCGTTACTTTCGGATGTCGAGGTCGGCGATAATTTTTCTGTAACGCAAGACATCGGTCTTGATGAGGTAGTTCAACAAGCGCTTGCGCTTGCCGACAAGTTGCAGCAAGCCGCGACGCGAGTGATTGTCCTTGACATGCGATTTGAGATGCTCAGTCAGGTCGTTGATGTGTTCGGTCAGCAGCGCAATTTGCACCTCTGGCAAGCCCGTGTTCGTCTCTGAACCACCGAACTTTTTGGTCAGTTCAGCTTTTCTTTCTTTGGTCAGTGGCATTTGAAGTTGTCTCGTCTTTTAATTCAGAAAGTTCAAAAAAGCAACGCGAAAAATTAGGGCGCAAAGATACTGTTTTCCTCTTTTGCAGCCAAATTTCGTTTTGTATTTTGTGGAACTAAACTAAAAACTAACGTCTCTGGTCGTAAAAAATGAACCTTGCCTTGCCGCCGTCGGAAGACTTCCCGTATTTTCTTGCCGCATTTGGATTGATTCTTGGCGTTGTTGCCCTGTGCGAAGCGCTTAAAAAATTTCTGAATGTCTCTGCAAAGCTCACTCGGAAGATTGTGCATATCTCGACGGGCGTCTTTATTTTTTTCGCGCCGTTTTTCTTTCAGTCAAATGTCTATCCTGCGCTCATTCCCGCCCTGTTCATTCCGTTTAACTTGATTGCGGTGCGTTTTGGTTTGCTCAAATCGCTGCACGGCGACGAATCCGATACGGCGACCTACGCGCTCAACTACGGCACCGTCTATTTCCCGATTTCATTTCTCTTGCTCACGCTGCTCTGCTGGGGAAAATACACGTGGATTCTGCAAACCTCGATGCTTGTCTTGGGCTTGGGCGACGCGCTTGCCGCGCTTGTCGGAGAAAATCTCAAAAAGCCGCGCCAATACAAATTCACCACGACGAAATCGATTGAAGGCTCGCTCGTGATGTTCATCGTCAGCTTTCTTGTGCTATACGGATGTTTGACGTTGTTCAAACCGTCGTCAGCGGTTCTCTCGCAGCTTAGCCCGAATGTGATACTCGGCTACGCGCTGGCGCTGGCGCTGGCGGCGACCGCCGTCGAAGCCCTGCTGTCGGGCGGTATGGATAACTTATTCATTCCCGTTGCGGTCGCCTATTTGCTCTACATTCCCGAACTGCGCGGCGCAGAATTTGTAAACAGCATCATTTTAGGCGCGAGCATTTCAGCCGCTTTTGCTCGATTGTCGCTGGGCCTCAAATTCCTCAACGGAAGCGGCGCGACGACGACGTTCCTTTTGGCAGCGAACATTTTTAGCATGGGCGGTCTGGTGTGGACCGTTCCAATTTTGACCTTCTTTTTTCTCTCCTCGATTCTCTCGAAAGTTGGCAAGGCGCGCAAGAAAAAATTTGATTTGATTTTCGAAAAAGGCTCGGAGCGCGATATGGGACAGGTCTTGGCAAACGGCGGCGTCGGCTGGCTCTTGATGATTTGGCACTCCTTCACCACCGACCCAGCAATGCAACAGGTGATTTACTTCGGCTATCTCGGCACAATGGCAGCAGTGCAGGCGGATACTTGGGCGACGGAAATCGGCACGATGATGCGCAACCCGAAACCGCACTCGATTATCACCTTCAAGCCCGTTCCCCCAGGCACATCGGGCGGCATAACGACAATAGGCACACTCGGCGGACTCTTGGGCGCGCTCGTCATTTGTGCCAGCGCGTGGCTCTCCAACGCCGACGGCATGGCGCGGTTCGGTCTGGTGTCATCGTTTGTGTTCGTCGGCGCGTCGGGCTTAATTGGCAGCTTGCTCGACAGCATTTTCGGCGCAACCTTGCAGGCGCAATACTACGACCCGATTCGAGATAAAATTACCGAGCGCACCCACAGCGTCAGAGAAGACGGAACGACCATCCCGAACAACCTCATCAAAGGACATCACTGGATGGACAACGACCTTGTCAATCTAATCTGCGGCATCACGGGCGCAGGCACTGCTATGCTCTTCGGCGCGATGTAGATGGTGGATTGACTTCAAATCTCTGCTTTGTTGTATTCTAAATTTGAAATCTCATTTAATCTGAAAAAAATATGAATAGCAAGAAAAAGAGTGTCGAGGTTCATTTAAACAGTGCATTTAAAGAAAGAGTTCAGGCAAAAGCCTTAGATTTAGTTAAACAAGGCCTAAATGAAGGAAAGGTTGATACCTTGCTCGGAAATTTGGGATTGTTTATCGATAACAAACCTAAACACGCACTTTTCGAGTTTAATTTCGACACCGAAGGTTTGAAAGGGAAAAAAGTCTTTGTTGGAAGTAATAAAGACTAATTGTGCATGTTGTGGATTGACTGCAAATCTGAGTTTGTTACATTTGGCGGTTCGTTTGGCGCGCTTTCAACCGGTTGTGGATTGACTGCAAATCTCGGGTTTGTTACATTAGAGGCGGCACCGATGTCTAAGCCAAGTGTGTAGGTCATGGTCGGAGAATAATTGAGTTATGGAGAGAAATATTTCGTTTGGAAATGTTTGGGGGAATTTCTTAAACTCGGTGCAATGTAACAAATTCAGATTTGTTCTCTTTCAGTTGGAATTGCAGTCTTTTCACAACAAGAGACAAATCTCGAAAAGCTCACGCCACTGAACCTGCTTTGCAAGTTCGCTACAACCCTTCCCGACGAGGAAGGGTTTTTATTTTTGAATAACTCGCTTGACAACTTGGCCTCTGTGAGTTGGGCTGGCGGAGCAGGGCGGGCG
>Ga0272446_1000621_pt1 | contig 54497 bp, 38 predicted proteins | sample YNPCB0061_FD_194587 | JGI IMG/M metagenome (GOLD analysis project Ga0272446, IMG submission 194587) | Hot spring microbial mat communities from Yellowstone National Park, WY, United States - YNP-CB-006-1 | ecosystem: Environmental > Aquatic > Thermal springs > Hot (42-90C) > Sediment | place... | reverse complement strand
AATGGCCAGTAGATAGAACGGAGACCCACGCTGAGATGGCGGGCTTGGATAGGAAGGAGATCCGGCGGATGAGGAGAGAGATGTTCACCAAACGGGCCTTTCTTTCCTTTCTTGATTTATTGCCGATAGACTTGAAGATCTGGCAAAAGGAAGTGTGGAGTCCTCAACAGGGAGCTCTGGTACGGGGCTCCCTTCCCGCTTTTGCGTTTATGTAGGCAGGGAGAACCTTGTTATGAGGCTGGAGAACTAATCTTCGTAACACTATTGGCGATTCGCCAAATCGCAGAGGGCCCTAAATTCCGCCAAAGCCATGGCGGTGGCCCCCCAGACCATGGTTCCGGAAAAGGAGAAACAGGGGACCCTATAAATTTGTCCATCCCTGGTCAATTCCATGGTAGTTTTTAAGCGGGGATCCAAAAGGTCCGAAAGAGAAACGGTAAAATAGTCCGCCACTTCGTCGGGGGAGGGTTTAAATTGGGGAACCCTAGAAAGGGCTCCCACAATCGGGTACACTAAAAACCGGCTGACATCCACCGCGAAGGGAGTCAGGGGCCCCAGAACCTGAACGGACTTTCCGTCTATACCCAGTTCTTCCTCCGATTCCCGTAGCGCGGCGGAAACCGGGTCTTCCCCCTCTTCCACAGCCCCGCCGGGAAGGGCGATTTGCCCCTGGTGGTTTCGTAGGTGTTCGCTCCGCCGGATAAGGGGGAAAAAGATTTTTCCATTTTTGGGGAAAAGGAGCAACAAAACCGCCGCGGACCGATATTTGATGGAAGAATCCAAACGGCCAGACCTCCACGGGGGGAGCATGGTTTCCTGGACTGAAGGGCCCGGAAGACCTTGGCGCATTAGAAGAGAGAGGGATGTACAGAGAGTGGAAATATCGCTGTCAATCATCGGCGAAATGCTCCTAAGGCCATACATCGAAGCCCTTGTAGGACCATACATCCTTTACCAAAGCGGATCAAGCGGAATTGAAGATTATAAAAAACTATGAAAACATCAAACTCTAAAAGTTCCTGGAACCCCCTGGGGGTGTTCGTCCCTGTAGTAGAAAGCCTTCGTTCCTTCAAGGGAAACGCCCGGACCTGTATCCTGGTGGAGCCCCTGTGGGGAATTTCCTACAACCTATTCGTCCCTTACACCTCCCTCTACATGTTAGCCCTGGGGGTAGACGCCGTAGGAATTGGCCTTATCGCCACGGTTACCATGGTCCTCCAGACCCTTTGGTCCCTTACGGCGGGTATCATCACCGATCGTTTTGGCCGACGCCAGACGTCCCTTATTTTTGATACCCTTTCGTGGTCCATCCCCACGGTGTTGTGGGCCTTCGCCCAGGATTTTAGATGGTTCTTGGTGGCGGGAATTTTCAATGCCGCTGTTCGGGTGGTCCATGTTTCCTGGTCCTGCCTGTTTATAGAAGACGCCCCGGTGGATCTGCGGGTTCGTCTGTACACCTGGATGTCCGTAGCGGGAACCCTTTCGGGATTTTTCGCGCCTTTGGCGGGCTTCTTTGTGAATCGTTTTGGCCTGGTGAACGCAACTCGGGGGCTCTACGGCTTCGCGTTTTTAGCCATGACATCGATGATTTGGATCCGGAACGCCAAGGTAAAAGAAACTTCCATAGGGATTCAACGGATGCGGGAAATTCGAGCGAAGGGGAATCATACTTTTTGGGAAGAATATAGAGTCGCATCTACGCGATTTTTGGGAAACCGAAGCGCCGTTATCGCCTTTTTACTGGCCCTTCTATCGAATATCCACCTTCAGGTGCGCAATAATTTTCTTTCCGTGGTCCTTACCCGGGGAATTGGACTCCCTCCAGCGTGGATAGCGATGTTTCCCTTCCTGGCTACGGGAGTTACCCTGATGGTTTACTTCCTGGTCATACCTCGGATTAAAAACATCCGGAAAGGGCTGACCATTACCCTCTTAATAAACATAGTGGGGAATATTATTTTCTTTGTGGCCCCGGATCTACGGATGAACCTTGGGGCGGCGCTGTTCTCTGTGGTTTTGGGAACCCTCGTCATGGCCGTTGGAATGGGAGTCTCGGGTCCCGTCATAGACGCGATTTTGGCCAATTCGGTGGATGAAAAAACAAGGGCGGTGACCCTTTCCATCGTGTACACGATGATGTTTGGTCTTTCCGCCCCCTTTGGATGGTTTTCTGGCTTTCTCGCGGAGCTCCAACCCCGTTATCCGGCCCTCCTTATGGCTCTGCTGATGTTCCTGTCCACCCTTTTGGCCCTCCGTTTACGCCAGGATAAGGATCAGCCCTAAGGAGGTTACGAGAGGGATAGGGCCTCCCCCGAACGGTCTACGGTGACCGTATCCCCTTCCTTGAACTGACCGGCGATTATACGCCGAGCCAGGGGGTTTTCCAACTCCGCCTGGATAGTCCTCTTAAGGGGCCGGGCGCCAAAAAGGGGATCGTACCCCCGTTCGGCCAGGAAAGACCGGGCGGATTCGGTAACCTTCAGCTTGATTTTCCGATCTTCCAGACGCTTTTGCAGGCGTTCCAGCTGGATATCCACAATTTTTGCGATTTCCCCCTGACCCAGCCGGTTAAAAATTACCGTCTCATCGATACGGTTGAGGAATTCGGGCCTAAAGCTGGCCTTCAAAAGTTCCCCCAGGGCACCGCGAATTTCTTCGGCGTTTTTTGCTTGAAGGATCAAATCGGAACCCAAGTTGCTGGTCATGATGATGATGACGTTTTTAAAGTCCACCACCCGGCCTTGCCCATCCGTGAGCCGACCATCGTCGAGGATCTGTAAAAATACATTAAAGACCTCCGGGTGGGCTTTCTCAATTTCGTCAAAAAGCACCACGCTGTAGGGCCGCCGACGAACCGATTCGGTCAACTGGCCCCCCTGTTCGTACCCCACGTACCCGGGAGGCGCACCGATTAAACGGCTTACCGAATGTTTTTCCCCGTACTCGCTCATATCGATTCGAGTCAGGGCTTTTTCATCGTTAAAAAGAAATTCCGCCAGGGTTTTCGCCAGTTCGGTCTTTCCCACCCCCGTGGGACCTAAAAAGAGAAACGATCCAAGGGGTCGAGCGGTATCCGAAAGCCCCGCCTTATTCCGTCGAATCGCGTCGGCCACCGCCTCCACCGCCGCGTTCTGGCCCACGACCCGTCGTTCCAGGACCCTTTCCAGTTCCAGATACTTTTGTAGTTCCCCGGAAAGCATTTTGGAAACCGGAATACCGGTCCACGATGATACCACCGAAGCGATATCCTCGTCGCTCACCTCTTCCCGAAGCAGGGTCGAATCTCCCCGTTTGGATTCCATTTTGGCGGACAGTTCGGCCAATTTTCTCTGGGCCTCCGGAATGAGGCCATGCTTTACCTCTGCGGCCTTGGCCAGGTTGCCCTCCCGCTCGTAGCGGGTTTCATCGATCTTCAACTCCTCTATTTTTTGTTTTAACGATCGAAGTTGTTCAATATCCCGTTTTTCATTTTCCCAACGGGTTCGCATGGTGTCCCGTTCCGCCGTAAGGTCGGCGATTTCCTTTTCCAACTTGGTTCGCCGTTCCACCGAAGCCTCGTCTTCTTCCCGTTGCAGGGCCTGTCTTTCGATGGAAAGCTGTAACAGTTTCCGTTCCAGCTTATCCAATTCCGTTGGACGGCTATCCAACTCCATTTTCAAGCGACTCGCCGCTTCGTCCACCAAATCGATAGCCTTATCGGGCAAAAACCGACTGGTAATGTACCGGTTAGATAGGGTGGCCGCCGCCACCAGCGCCTCGTCCCGAATCCGAACCCCGTGATGAACCTCGTACCGTTCCTTTAAACCCCTAAGAATGGCGATGGTATCCTCCACCGAAGGTTCGGCGCAGTACACCTGCTGAAAGCGCCGTTCCAACGCGGCATCCTTTTCGATATGTTGCCGGTACTCGTCCAGCGTGGTGGCGCCGATGCACCGAAGTTCCCCCCGGGCAAGGGCCGGTTTTAGCAAATTGGAGGCATCGGTAGCCCCCTCCGCCGCCCCCGCTCCCACGAGGGTATGGAGTTCATCGATAAAGAGGATGATATTTCCATCCGCCCCCTGAACTTCGTGGATTACCGCCTTAAGCCGTTCTTCGAATTCACCCCGGAATTTCGCCCCCGCTACGAGGGCTCCCATATCCAGGGCCAACAACTTTTTCCCCTTTAACCCCTCGGGGACGTCCCCCGCCACGATGCGACGGGCCAGGCCCTCAACGATAGCGGTTTTTCCGACCCCCGGTTCGCCGATGAGCACCGGGTTGTTCTTGGTTCTCCGGGAGAGCACCTGCATTACCCGCCTAATCTCCTCGTCCCTGCCGATTACGGGGTCCAGCTTTTCTTGCCGGGCGAGGGCGGTCAGATCCCGGCAGTACTTATCCAACACCTGGTACTTTTGTTCCGGATTCTGATCCGTAACCCGGGCGTTTCCCCGAACGGTTTTTAAGGCCGTCAGGACCCCGTCCTTGGTAACCCCGTGTTTTTTTAATAGATCCGGGGCTGGGCCTTCCGCACCCAACAGGGCGAGAAGCAGGTGTTCCGTGGAGACGAATTCGTCCTTTAACGCCGAGGCTTCGGTTTCCGCCTTGGCTAAAACGCGGGAAACCGCGGGGGAAAAGTACAGCTGGGCCGATTCCCCGTACACCTTGGGTTTAGAGAGCACCTGGGAACGGGTTTCCGCTACCAGGGCTTCCACGTTGGCCCCGATCTTTTCGATAATCGGCGCCACAATTCCGCCCTCCTGCTCCAGTAACGCGAGCAGAATGTGTTCCAGTTCGATCTGGGTTTGGTCATTTTTTTGGGCGATGGAGGAGGCCTCCTGGAGCGCCTCCTGTGCTTTGATGGTAAATTTATCGTAGTCCATATATATAAAATACGAAGGAATTGGAGTTTCGGCAAATGGAAGATTTGCAATTTAATGCGATATACAACACTATTTTCTAATGATTTTTAAAAAAGGCCGGGTTTAAATGCGCAAATCTTGAGACAATTCTAAAAACATCAGTTTTTAGAATTGTCTCATACTTTTTTATTCCAAAGATTGGACGGTGACCCCCAGAGTTTGGGCTACCTGTTCCGCCTGAGCAGATCCCGCAAGAACCGTAGCGTTCGCGCTGTTCAAATTTTCGTACAACCGCTCCGCTGCGGAAACCAGGTCCCTTTCCCTCAAATTCACCATGAAATCCAATTTTCTTTTCCGCGCGGGATCGGTAATCCCCGTAAGGAGTCGCATAAAATCGGTCATCCCTTTTTCGGAACCCGTCCGTGGACGCACTTCCTTGGAATAGGTACCGATAATGGCTTTTTCCAATTCCTCCTTCGATGGAGGGACCGTGGATTTTCGAAGGGCTTCCTTAAGGGCCCCCAGGGACGCTAGGGGGTTTGGATCCCGGTAGGTGGCCAAAAGGAAGGCGGGCTCCAAGCCGTCGGGGTACGCGAAGGCCCCGTAGGCGCCGCCCTTCATTCGAATATCCTCCCAAAGAATACCCGTGGAAAGCCGATGAGCCAAAACTAGTTCCGCCGCCTGTTCCCGGCTCGCAAAGGGGGCCCCTGGAATTGCCAGGGCGGCAAAGCCCACCTGTAACGCGGTGGAACCATAGACTTCCTGGGATTCCGGTTTTTCCGATGGATGTGTATGGATAAGGGGATAAAAGGATTGGGCCGGTTCTATCCCCTTATTTCGGGGCCGGGGTAATCCAAAGGACCTAAAATGGGAAACGGCGTGGGCTACGGCAGTATCCAGGTTTCGTCCGTCGGCGGTCACGTTGACGATTATACCGCCGTGTTGCACCAGGGTATCCCGAATGGAGGCTAATTTTCGGGCTATTTCTCCCCGATCCATCGACCCAAAGGACCGAACCCTCTCGAACTGGGATAAACCGTTCCACAGTTCCTCTACCGCTTTAGAACGACTGACCAGTCGGCTTGACCGGGAAAGGGCGTAGGAATGACCGGAAGGGGCTATGGAGGCCATAAAATCGTTTTTAAATTCCCCCATAAGGTCATCCAAACGACGGAGATCGGAAAAATCGGCTTCCAGGATGATACGCCGGGATAGATCCAGGGCGGCTTCGATCTTCTCGTCCAGCACCTTTACCCGGAAAATCAGCCAATCCCGCCCCGCTAAATCTAGAATTCCCGCGGGGAGAGCCACCGAACGGCTGGCTCCAGGGGCGAGAGAGGAGGTATGAAGCAGGGCAGAAAAGCCCCCCACCGTCTGGGCCAGGAGACTTGAAAGGCTACCGTAATCCATTTCCGGTAAACCGAGACCGGGAATGGTACGGGATAGAAGGGGAAGCCAGGCGTAATCCTCGCTTGGAAGAATATCCACGGGGAACGCGAAATCAAAATAGCTAATCCCGTTGGTAAATTGATCGTGGGCCACCAGGGCTATTCCATCGTTGAAAAACCGTCGATCCAAGATTTCTACTTCCTGGGAAAGATCGGCCAAGGAAAGGTGGGGAATCGTGGCGAGGGCTTCCGGGCTATCCCCCTGGGATTGGATCGCCTCCAGCTGTTTAGTTTTCTCAATAATGCTTTTCCGTTCTTCCAGGGATAGATTTTTTTCAATCCGGTCCAACTCGGAACGCAGGGCCTCCTCTTTCCGTTCCAATAACCCTACCTCGGGATCCACGGACACCAAAGAACGGTGGGGATTGGCTAGCAGATATTTTTTTATAAGCCCCTCCAGGTACCGAGGATTTTCGGCGATCCGTTGTTTGACCTCCGTAAAAGGGGGCACGAAAAGGATGTTTCCCCAGGGGCTTGCCCCATGGAGCCAGGATCGAAGGACCCTGCGCATCCATACCAGGGAATAGGGCCCTCCGGCCCTTCTAATTTCCCGGTTTGAAAATTCCAGAGAAAGCAGGGCCGCCGAAATTTCTTCCGGTGGGATTCCCCGTTCTTCGATTGCCGAAAGGGTGGTAAAAATAAATTGTTCCACCTTTTCCGCGTTTTCCGATTCCACGCCCCGTAATCCTACGGAAAAAACGGTTTCCCTCAGTTCACCCTCCAGGCCCGTAACCGGGGAAATATCCTCGCCCAAGGAGGATTCTACCAAAGCTCGGCTTAAGGGCGACCCATCGTGGCCCAGGAGGGCTTCCGTCAGGACCGCCAATGAAAGGGTTTCTACCGGATCGGTGGAATCGGAACAGAGCCAGGAGACAAAGACCGTGGACTTTTGACCATCCGTAGCGGGGTACGGTACCGATAAACGCCGAGGTTCGGACCACCGTTCGGCCTTGGCGATGGGTGCTACCGGCGTCCCCCGATCCAGGTCCTTAAGGAAGTGGGAATTAAGAAATTGTAACTGCTCCTCCGTTGGTATATCGCCGCAGAGAAAAATTTTACAGTTGGCTCCCACGTACTGTTTTTGATGGAAAGACCGTAGGGCCTCCCAGGTAAGGTGGGGAATTTCATCGGGATCGCCGCCGGAATCATAGGCGTAGGGGGTGTCCGGAAAAACGGACCGAAAGGTCCAATCGGCGGCTATAGAATCCATGGAAGAATAGTTGCCCTTCATTTCGTTATAGACCACCCCAAGCCGGGCGAGTTTTGAAGCCCTAGGGTTATTCTGGTCGCTGGGGGAACCGGGTTCTTCAAACCGTAGACGATGGCCCTCCTGCATAAAGGTCCATTCTTCCAACAGGGGATGGAATACCGCGTCGCCGTATACGGACATCAGGTTAAAATAATCCTTCCGATTGGTTGAGGAAGCGGGGTATACGGTCTTATCAGGATACGTCATGGCGTTTAAAAAGGTCTGCAAACTACCCTGGGCAAGGACGATGAAAGCGTCCTTAAGGGGATAACGCTGGGATCCGCAGAGGACCGAGTGCTCCAATACGTGGGCTACCCCGGTGGAATTCATGCTGGGGGTAGAAAATGCGAAGGCAAACAGATTTTCCTTATCCTCGTTACGTATATGAAACAGCTCCGCGCCGGAGCTACTGTGCCGGGCATAGATACCCAGGGCGTTCAATTCCTCCAGGGGAAGAATGGTGATAATTTCAAAACCCTCAATTTTCTGACCCTCTTTTAATGCGGTTTCCACACTCACCGGTTAAACTCCTTATGATAAAACATCTTCATCGTTTACTAGTATTATTCTGCCCTGTTCCCGGCCGAGTCGGAACCAGGCCATAAAATCTCGACCCACCTGTTCCACCTCCCGACGGGGAAGGGGCCCCAACAATTCTTGCTCTTCCTCCACCATGGCCCTTCGACTAGACGAGAGGTTAGCTTTTATTTTGTCCACAAATTCCACTGACCGCCCCTTGAGCAGGATAGCTATGTCCCGGTCGGCCATACTTCGTAAATGGGCCGCCAGCGAGCGGTCATCCGCCGAAATTACATCATCAAGGGTGTACAATTTTTCCTTCAATTCCCGACCTAAATCCCCATCCGTCTCCTCTAGTTCTTCCACAATCCTATCCCCAAAGGAGGGATCCACCTGACGTAAAATGGCCGCTAAAGCCGCCCGTCCGTCAATTTCCGTAGCCTTTACTTGCCCAATGGCGTGGGCCCGCTCCCGTAAAGCTGCGGCCACCCGTTCCAACACTTCGGGAACCGTCTTACCCATTTTCGCGAGCCGTTTGAGCACCTCTAATCGCCGTCTTTCGTCGAAAATTCGTATAGTTTCGGCGGCGATCCTGGGCGAAAGGCGAGAGAGCACCAACGCGGCGGTGGCGGCCTGTTCTTCCTTTAACAGAAAGGCAATTTGCTCTCCCGTAAAATCTTCTAAAAATTCAAAGGGATTTTCCCGAGCCTCCGGGACCGCCCGGAGTAAAAAAACATTCCCCTTTTCCTCCCCAAAGGCGGTATACAAAAGACGGCGTGCCGTATCGATGCCCCCTTCGGAGAATCCCCCTGCCATAAGGCTGGAAGAAAAGAGTTCCCGAAATTCCACCATGATGCGGCGAGCTTCCTGGTCTGGCACAGATTTGATGGTGGTTAATTCCCGGGCTATGGCCTCTACCTGATCCGGGTCCAGTTTTGCCAGGATCTTCGCTCCCTGCTCTTGACCGATGATAACCAAAAGTTTCGCTACCTTACGGTATTTAGAGTCCTCCCTAGGTTCGGTGGCCTTAATAAGACCCGAAGTTGGGATTTTGACAGTTTCAGGGGTAGAGATTCCGGAGGGCTTAGAAGTCCTATCGGTAGGGATTCCAGGGGCTACGGTTTGTTTTATCGAACTTGAACCTATTCTTTCAGGGTGAAGCCGTCTTGAGACGGTAGGATTGGCCTTACTAGCCCTTACTTCGCCCCGAGGGGGACTCGATTCCTCGTTTTGGGGCTCCTCCCCTTTTAAACCGATAACCTTTGAATATGCGGCGAGGCCCCTCGCCGTTTTTTGATCCTTCGCCATGGCTTTAGTGTACGATGATAAGAGCGGCTGGGTCAATCGAAGGGGGCCCTGCGGCCCCGGCCTTTTTACCCTAGAAATCTGTGGGGCTGGATAACCCCGGTACTCTTGTGCCTTTTCTTTTTTAATGATACAGTAAGTAACCGGTTTAGTAAACCGGTTACTTACCATGAAACCAACGATCGACGATATCGCGAAAAAAGCGGGGGTATCTAAGGCCACCGTATCCAGGGTTCTCAACGATAAATCCGAAGGGGTCAGTGAAGCTACCAGGGTTCGGATTAAGGCGTTAATCCAAGAGTTGGCCTTTCAACCCTGCGCCGTAGCCCGGGGCTTAGCCACCGGAAAATCCCGTTCTGTGGGGCTCATCATTCCCGATATCGCCAATCCCTTTTATCCGCCCCTCGTGCGGGGTATAGAATCGGCCCTTTTTAAGAGGGGATACGGTCTTTTTCTCTGCGATTCCGACAAGGACGTGGGAAAGGAAAAGGAACACATCCGATCCCTATTAGAAAAACGCGTGGACGGAGTTATTCTTAGTTCGGTCATCTCGGATTGCGACTGCCAGTTGGATCTTCTGGAAGAGAGGGGAACCCCCTTCGTATTATTAGATAGGATCATTGAAACCAGGAAGGGGGGCGCGGCGGTTTATTTGGACAACCGTCGGGGCGCTAAAATCGCGACGGACCATTTAATTCGGAGGGGCGTAAGCCGTCTGCTTTTTATCAATGGACCAGAAGATTTAGCCCTTTCCAAATTACGTCTTCTGGGGGTCCAGGAAGCGTGGAACGAGGGGCCAGGGGAGCGCAAGCCCATCATCCTTCGACATGGGGACTATACGGCCACCAGCGGTGAGTCGATTGTCGTAGAACTCCTGGAGGAAACCAGAGGGAAGCCGCACTTTAACGGGATTTTCGCAGCCAACGACATGATGGCCCTGGGGGCCCTGCGGACCCTCAAAAAATGGAAAATCCGGGTACCCCAAGACGTGGGCCTAGTGGGTTTCGACGACGTGGAAGCGGCCCAATACGTGGACCCGCCCCTGACAACGATAGCCCAACCTACCTTTGAAATGGGTAAAAAGGGGGCGGAACTGCTACTCCGTTTGATGGATGGGGAAAAACCCCGGAAACGGATCGTGGTAATGGAACCAAGGCTGGTGATTCGAGGAAGCACCGGCGATATCACATATTCCATAGGAGGTTAATATGGAAAACTTTGATTTTAGGAATCCGACGAAGATCATTTTCGGTCGGGGAACGGAAAACCGAGTAGGCACGGAGACGGCTGTCTACGCAAAAAAAGTTCTACTCCACTTTGGGGGAAAAAGCATTAAAGCTTCGGGCCTCTACGATCGGGTCACCGCCTCCCTTAAAGCCGCTGGGGTCCAATGGATCGAATTGGGCGGTGTGGTGCCAAACCCCCGACTTTCCTTGGTTAGGCAGGGGATTAAATTATGCAAAGAAAATAAATTGGAACTTATTTTGGCCGTTGGGGGTGGGAGCGTTATCGATTCCGCCAAAGCCATCGCCATGGGTTCGGTTATCGACGGAGATGTGTGGGATTTTTATCTTGGTAAAGGAGAGCCCAAGGCCGCCCTTCCGGTGGCCACGGTTCTGACCATATCAGCCGCGGGCAGTGAATCTAGCACCGGGTCCGTCATAACCAACGATGAGGGGCTCTTAAAACGGGCGGTGAACTCGGAATTGATCTATCCCCGCTTCTCCATCCTCAACCCCGAGTTGGCCTTTACCCTACCCTCCTTCCAAGTGGCCTGCGGAGCCTCGGATATTATGGCTCACCTTATGGAACGGTATTTTACCAACGTAGACCACGTGGAGTTTACGGATCGTCTTCTGGAAGCGACCATGAAAACCATTGCCCGAATGGCCCCCCGGGTTCTGGAAAATCCCCGGGATTACGATTCCTGGTCCGAATTTATGTGGGCAGGGACCATTGCCCATAACAATCTGCTCAACACGGGCCGCATTGGAGACTGGGCATCCCACGACATTGAACACGAGATCAGCGGGATTTACGATGTGGCCCACGGAGCGGGTCTGGCGGTGGTCTTCCCCGCCTGGATGAAATACACCCTCCACCACGATGTAAACCGGTTCGCCCAGTGGGCCGCCCGGGTATGGAACGTGGATACGGACTATTGGAACGCCGAAGCCACGGCCCGCGAGGGGATCCGCCGCTTAGAAGCCTTCTACCATTCCCTAGGTCTGGGGACCAAACTATCCGATTTAGGGGTGGGCACGGACCGGTTGGACGAAATGGCCGATAAGGGCACCAACGGCAATACGCGTACCCTGGGCAATTTTGTAAAATTAGATCGGACCGCCGTTAGGAAAATTCTCGACCTGGCGGTGTAGGAGTTATCATGCAATACAAGTACCTTGGGAATACGGGGATCCTCGTTTCAGGACTCTGCATGGGAACCATGACCTTTGGCAAAGAGGCGGATCGGGAAACTTCGGCGGCCATATACAAGCGGTGTCGAGATAGGGGCATTAATTTTTTTGACTGCGCCAACGGTTACGCCGGAGGGGAGTCGGAACGAATTCTGGGCGACCTTATGCAGGGACACCGAAACGATGTGGTTATAACGAGTAAGGTATACTTTCCCGTGGGACCCGATAGAAACGCCCGGGGGGCTAACCGACGTCACATCATGGAGGCCGTAGAAGATAGCCTTAAGCGGCTTAAAACAGACCACTTGGACGTTTACTTTCTCCACCACTGGGACGATACGGTTCCTCTGGAGGATCCCCTCCGGGCCCTGGACGACCTGGTTTCCCAAGGTAAAATTCTCTACCCCGGGGTTAGCAATTACGCCGCCTGGCAAATTGCCAAAGCCCTGGGGATTAGTTCAAAAAATGGCTGGGCCCCCTTCCGGGTTGTTCAGCCCATGTACAACCTTTTAAAACGTCAAGCGGAGGTGGAAATCCTCCCCCTCGCCCAATCGGAAAATCTGGGGGTAATTTCCTACAGTCCCCTGGGCGGGGGCATGCTTACGGGGAAGTACGGAACCGGAGAGCCGAAGACGAACCGGGGAGAAAACCAAACGTCCCCTAACCAGAGGGTGGGGCCTTCTTCGGTCGATTCTTCGGCGCCCAGGGGACGGATAGAGGTCAACGAAATTTACGCCAAACGGTACGGGAATGGGGACCTGCGTTCCCAAGCCCAGGCCTTGACGGCCTTCGCTCGGGAACGGGGCTACCACCCCGCTACCCTGGCGATCGCGTGGGTAGCCGCCCACCGGGGAATCACCGCGCCCATAATCGGGGCTCGGAACCTGGAACAATTGGAGTCGGCCTTGGCGGCGGCGGAGGTGCCCATGACGGAGGAGCTGTACGCCCAGCTTTCCGCCCTTACTCCTACCCCACCCCCAGCTACCGACCGATCCGAGGAAACATAGAAAATACTCTTGGAAGGGCCCCATCGGCCCTTCCAGTCTCATTTTAACAGTGCACATCCCTGGGGATGTGAAAAAGCTGCTCAATAGCCCAGGTAGGACCCCACCACCACCACGGTAAAATCGGAAAGCGAGGGCCTGCGGCGAAGCACCTGGTAAGCCCGGCAAATGCGGGTTTCGGTGGAACAATCCTGGCAAATCCCAGCCTTGACGCAGGGATTGGGACGATCTAACCGTTTGTTATTCATAGGGGCCGCGTAGGTTTCGATCCTCCCTTGGGCTTCTTCCAAGTCGCGAACGATCTTATTAACCCCCACCACCACCACGGTTTTAGCGGGGCCAAAGCTCAGAGCCGCGACCCGATTTCCGTTTCCATCCACGTTAACAATTTCTCCGTTCAGGGTAATGGCGTTGGAACCGGAAACAAAGACATCACAGGTAAGTTGGCTCCGCAGTATTTTCATTTTTTCTTCGGGACTTAGACCCGGAACGTTGTGATCCAGGATGGTGGCGCCGAGCTCCTTAGCCTGGTCGGCGATGCGGAGGGCTCGAATCGTCATGGATCCACCAAAGCCAACGGTAGTGCCCTTTTTTATAAACGACATAACCTTCTTAGCCGCGTCTTGAATATCCCTAACGTAGAGGGCGTCAAAACCGTTCTTTTTTAACGCCTTGACCGCCGCTTCGCCGAGGGTTTCATCTCTCCATACATCAACCGCAGGATTATCAGACATAGGGACCTCCCCGAATATATAAAATTTTTATGCTAAGCGTTTTTGAAACTATACCACGCAATTCTCGGTAACGTAAAGCACAGAATTCAACCCTGGGCGATTAATTCGTAGGCCCTTTCTTTTTCATGGGGGTATAAGTTCGGAGGCATTTTTTCTGGACCCAGACTGAGAGCCACCATATACCGTGCGCAATTAAGATTGTTGTTTCGGCAATATTTTGTCTTAAGGGACTCTATATCCGCGCTCTTTATATCGAGCCTATCGTTAAAAAAGGGACACTTTTGTATGTATTCACATTCTGCCATTCTAGCTACTCGAACTCCTTCATGGACCCTATGATCCTTTGGCAGTTTGGAAGGTAAAAAATCGCAGATCCCCGCCATTTTTTATAATTAAAAGGACAAGTTCGACAAACTGCTAGGCCCATGGAATAGGTATACTACGGAAGCCACGAGGGCCTGTCAATAGAGAACCGGATTCGAAATATACTTCCCAATTTCATTATAAAATACAATACGGCTGGATATAAACACTATATACTATAGAATGCAAGCAGACCTTCATGCTGAGAAATAGTATTTTTTAATTTCTTACGGTAATGATATTTTATATCATTACCGAGCAAGGAATAGTGCTATGCGAACCAATGATTCAGGCCGACTTACTCTTTGGTGTGTTTTATGATTATGAGCATGCAGTGCTCATTGAGGCTGTCCCGTAACTTAGGAAGTTACGGGACAACCTCAATTCACTATGCGGAACGGGCTACGTAGCTTATGCAATCGATACAAAGGGAGAGCTTACAATGCGGTATGGACTGGGTATAGACGCGGGGGGAACCTACACCGATGGGGTCATCTACGATTTTTCAACCAAAAAGATAATTGCCAAGGGCAAAGCTCTAACCACAAAACAGGATTTGGGCATCGGTATTTCTAACGTTATCCTTACCCTCCCTCCAGATCAACTGCGGAGGGTAGATCTCGTGTCCCTGAGTACGACCCTAGCGACCAATGCGATTGTCGAAGGTATAGGAAATACGGTGGGGGCCATCGTCTTGGGGTTTGACCGCTACGATTTGGATAAAATCGCCCACAAGCCCCTTCGATCGGTTCGGGGCAAAACCGATATTCTGGGAGTGGAGTTGGAAGCCCTGGATGAAGAGGGACTGCGACGGATGGTCGAAGATTTAGAACAAAAGGAAATGCCCTCTGCCTATGCCGTCAGTGGCATGGTGGGTGTAAAGAATCCAGCCCACGAACTACGGGCAAAAGAAATAGTGGAAAACCTAACTCACAAACCCGTGGTGTGCGGCCACGAGGTAAGTAACCGGCTGGATTCTATTCGTCGAACCAACACGGCCATCCTGAACGCTCGGCTCCTTCCAATCATAGAAGAATTGATTGATAAGATTAAAAATCGTATGGTCCAATTTGAAATTCACGCTCCATTGATGATAGTTCGAGCCGATGGAAGATTAATGTCCGAAGCTACCGCCAAGCTTCACCCGGTAGAAACGATCCTTTCGGGCCCCGCGGCAAGTATTTGGGGTGCCCGATTTCTTACAAATGTTCAGGACGGCTTGGTAATCGATATTGGAGGAACCACCAGCGATATTGCTCTAATCGTCGATGGGGAGCCCCTATTATCCCCCCATGGCGCTCGGATCGGCGATTGGACCACCAACGTTCGGTCCGTCGATATCGATACGATTGGGCTTGCGGGGGACAGTACCGTGTCCGTTTCTCGCAATGGGGAACTTAGTTTAGGCCCCCGACGGGCCGTTCCAATCGCCGTTCTGGGTCATGAGCAGTCCGGTATAATAGAAGAGATGAAACGCCTGTACGCGATACGGGAAAGTCGGTCATCCCTTATTCAACCGGTAGAATTCTTCCGGGTCATTACAAACCATAGGCCCAAGGAAATTACTAACTCTGAAAAACGGGCCCTAGAGACCCTGAGGGATGGTCCCCTTTCCCGAGATCAAATGGGCGAACGTATGGGAGTTATCGATCCTTCCATGGTACCCACCGACCGACTGGAAAAAATAGGGGTCCTTCAGCGAGCGACCCTAACGCCGACGGATATACTACACGTCCAGGGGACCTTTTCCCGTTGGAACGTGGAGGCTTCCCGCTGGGCCCTGCGCTTATTTGCCCAACGACTAAACATAGAAGATGATACCTTCGGTACCATCATTTTGGACAACCTAAGCCGACGACTTACAGAACATTTGATTACCCATATTATGAAAAAAAATGGTTCCGAGGCCCCACAATACCCCTTGGGATTTTCAGATAATTTAGAGGATTGTGAATTATTAAAATTGCTTAGTTCCCAAACCAACAAATTCGGCTTTCACCTTCAGAGCCGTTACGATCACCCCTTAATCGTTATAGGTGCTCCCGCTGGGGCCTTTGGACCCGCCATAGCCCAACGCTTAGGGGCCCAAGTAATAATTCCAGAAAACGCGGAGGTAGCCAACGCCCTTGGCGCCATTACCGGAATCCAATCCATTGTAGTGGAGGCCATATTAGAACCCAATATTGATCAATTTATCGTACATTCTCCCGTTGAACGTCGTTCCTTTGATGATTTAGAAGAAGCTAAAGAATGGGCAAAGAACCATGTTTTGGAATTATTGGATCACCGTATCGCGGAAGAAGGTCAAAAAGAATTTAACTACCATAAGGAAATAGAGATAACTGATCAAACAGGCGCCACAAAGGATGGCTCTATTTTCCTTGAGAGTACTATCCGAGGCGTAGGCCTATATAAACCCGCATTGGGTTAATGTCAATGAAAAGACCGAGATCGAAGAGTACTATTAAATCACAATTAATTATTTCTTTTCTGTTGGTGATTAGTATTTTTCTTTCAGTCTATACATTCGCCTTTATCTTGCTAAAGAGAACCTATGGCGAAATAATAGAATTTCAAATAAATCAGAATGATTTAAATAATTTATCTATTATTATGGATTCAGGCGCTACGGAAATTGATAATTTTTTATGATCATAAAAATAGTCCAGGTTCCCCAGGGCAGAAACCTCTATATACAATTGATCCGCGTGGGAATTTCCACTTTTTGGAGCTTCCACCTTTGCCGCAGTATTCGTTTGTGACCCACAAGCCATAAAAGAACCTAGGACCATAACGCCCAAGATTAAACCTACAAACCCCTTTCTCATACTATTCTCCTTGTCTTAAAACGTATATCCGGTTATATGAACCAGATACGCTATGATAAGCGAGTTTTTAACCCCCTGGAACCTTAAAAGATTTATGTTTAGACCTATTTTTTTTTCATCCTTTAATTTTAAAAGTTATTTTTTTCTTACAAAGGTTAAAAAAACACCATTAGAACAAAATTTTCACTATCCACGTTCGTTGTCAAAATATTAACTATTTTCTCTAAATAAAATACAATGGTATTAGGGATAAACTGGTGGAGAATGTAGAATAAAGACTATATAGTTTCCATGATTGGTCACCCGTACGGGCTGTTACCAAGGGACCAACCCGTTAAAGGAGTTTTTCTGTGAAGCCAGCTACGATTACTCTTCTCTCCTCCGATGGAACTACCATGATCGCCCCTATAGAAGATGGGGGGACGGTTCTTCAGGCGATTCGAAACATCGATCCGGCGTTGATAGACGCGCCCTGCGGTGGGGCGGGGACCTGTGGAAAGTGTCGCGTCTCCGTGGTCTCCGGCGACGGGGGGCCCATTACGCAGGAGGAACGGCGTCACCTTAGCGCCGAGGATCTAGGCCAGGGGGTTAGGCTGGCCTGTCGCGTACGGGCCCAGGATGGGTTGACGGTAGCGTTGGGAAAACGGACCGGTACTGCGGTGATTCGGGAAAGCTTTTCCCACATTTCGGGGAACCCCGATCCGCTCCATAGGGAGAAGGGGCTGTACGGGGTAGCGGTAGATATAGGAACCACCACGGTGGCGGCGTATCTTATCGATTTTTCCTTGGCTTCCGTGGTGGCTACCGCGTCCTGTCTAAACCGGCAACGGGCCTATGGGGCCGATGTGATAGCCCGGATCGACTACGCCGGACGGGGTTCCCAGGAACTCCACCAGCTTGCCGATTTGATCCGTCAGGATATTTCTCAGTTAACCGAAGCACTTTTAAAAAAGGCGAACCTACAGAGGGATGCGATTAAAGAATTTTCGGTGGTGGGGAACACCACCATGCTCCATCTATTTTCCGCTGTGGATCCCTCTTCCATAGCCGTGGCCCCCTTTACCCCTGTTTTTACGGAGCTCCGTTCGGGGAAAGCGGAAGACTACGGCCTGGGCTATCCTGGAGCCCGTATAACCCTGGGGCCCTCCATAGCGGGGTACGTGGGGGCCGATATTACCGCGGGAATACGGGCCGTGGGTATGGAAAAAATGGCCGGCCTTGCCCTTTTGCTCGATTTGGGAACCAATGGCGAGATGGCCCTGGGAAATAGGGATGAAATTTTAACCTGCGCCACCGCCGCAGGTCCGGCCTTTGAAGGTGCGGCGATTTCTCAGGGAATGGGCGGGGTAAGCGGAGCCATCGACTCGGTATACTGGGAGGGAGAAAATTTACGGTGGACCACTATTGGGGGGCAAAAACCCCTGGGGATCTGCGGATCCGGGATCATCGACACGGCCGCTTGTTTGGTACAACGGGGGATTGCCGATGAGTCGGGCGCCCTTGTGGAGCCCTACGACCAGGAAGGTTTCCCCGTGACCCCTGGAAATAGGGGGTCCATACGGTTTACCCAGGGGGATATTCGGCAAATCCAATTGGCTAAGGGGGCGGTGGCGGCGGGAATCGCCACCCTCCTACAGGAAAAGGGGGCCTCGGTGGCGGATATCGAGAAGGTTTTTTTAGCGGGGGGATTTGGAAGTTACCTACGGCCCGAATCGGCGGCGGCCATTGGACTTTTCCCAAAGGAACTTTTATCCAAAGTCGAAGCGGTGGGTAATGCGGCGGGCCATGGGGCGGTACGGTTACTACTCTTTAAAAAAGAGGCCGAGGAAATACAGTCTTTGGCCCGTCGGGCCGTGTACATCGAACTATCCACCTCGGCTTTCTTTCGGGATCAATTTATAGAAGAAATGTTTTTCCCCGCCGACCTCGGTTCCTAGGGCTTATGAAAAGGGATCCTACCAGCCCCTCTCCCGCGACGTTACCGGGCTCGGGGGATATTTTAAACGAAGCGCTCCACAGGGCGGAGATGTACCGTCAAGCCACAGGGGTGGGGTGTGTGGTTTTGGATTGCCAGGGGCTGAGGGTAGGAAAACCCCGGGTGGAAACACAGGAGCACACCTGCGCCCAGTGTAGACTGTTTGAAACCCCCGGGACCGAAGGGGAGGCTCGATACCCCTGCGCGGATACCCATCTGTACGGGGCATCCCAGGCCCAGCGATTTGGGGGAAGTTTTATCTACCTTTGCCCCGTAGGGTTTATGCATTGGGCCAGTCCCCTGCTTTCCTCCGGCAGACTCGTAGGGCTTTTTGTGGGGGGACCGGTTCTTACCATCGACCGGGAAGACGCGGTAGATTCTATTATTAAAAATTCCCAGGGAACCATATCGGTTACGGAGGCTCAGGATTGCGTGGACTCGATCCCCCAGGGCTCCCCCCCTCGGGTTCAAGCGTTGGCGGAAATGCTTTCCCTTATGGCTGAAGATGTTTCCAAAAATTCCCAGGAAGACTTTGAAAATCCCAAACGGATAAACGAACAACAATCCCGGCTCTCGAGCCAAATTCACGAAAATAAAAAGAAATTAAGTACGCCCCAGTTTGATGAATCCTATCCTTTGGAAAAGGAGCGGAACCTTTTAGCGGCCCTGCGCCGGGGAGACCAAGAAACCGCCAGGGGTATATTAAACGAATTATTGGGGCTAATCTTTTTTTCCCATACGGGAAACTTTGAATACATTAAATTTAAATCCATCGAGTTATTGGTCCTCCTTTCCCGTGCGGCCATGGAAAACTCGGCGGAAGATACTACCCAGGAGGAGACCCAGGAGCGTTATCTGCGGGCGTTTTTAGAAGCGGATAATGTGGAAACCTTGACCGATCTGTTGAACCGGATGGTGGAACGGTTTTCCAGCAGAATTTTCTCCTTTCATCGACTTAAGCACGTTTCGGCCCTCAGAAAGGCGGAACGATACGTAAGGAATAATTATTCCCGTCGGCTTTCCTTATCCGAAGTAGCCCGGGCGGCGGAACTCTCTCCCGCTTATTTTAGCACCCTCTTTAAGCAAGAAATGGGAGAGGGTTTTTCCGATTATCTTGCCCGGCTACGAATAGAAAAAGCGACCCTGTTGCTCCTAAAAACAAACTTGAGTTTGCCGGAAATCGCAAGTCAATGCGGCTTTGAGGATCAGAGCTGGTTTTCTAAGACCTTTAAAAAATTTATGCGCCTAAGCCCCGGTAAATACCGAGAAATGGGGGGCGATTGGGCTCCTGAGGTTGAAGAAATACACGAAGGTTAAATTCTCACCATTTTTTCAAAATATTATACAATACAGATTTTCAATTCCAGCCCACAATAGGATATCACCTTCAAATGAAAGGAGTTTTAGTATGGTAGATTTTAATTTGATTTCCGAAAATCTTCAAAAAGGAAAAGCCAAGGATGTGGAAGCCCTGGTACAACAGGCCATCGATGAAAAAGTGGCAGCCAAGGATATTCTGGAACAGGGTTTGATGGCGGGGATGAGCGTGGTGGGCGAGCGTTTTAAGAAAAACGAAATCTTTGTTCCCGAGGTTCTCATCGCCGCCCGGGCCATGAAAGCGGGGGTAAAGTTACTTCGGCCCCTGTTGGTAACCGCGGGAGTTCAGGCCCGGGGGGTTGTGGTCATCGGTACGGTGAAGGGAGATCTGCACGATATTGGGAAAAACCTGGTGGCCATGATGATGGAAGGGGCGGGTTTACGGATTGTAGACCTGGGAACCGACGTTTCACCGGAACGGTTTGTGGAGGCCGCAAAGGCGGAAAACGCGAATATCATCGCCTGTTCGGCCCTTTTAACCACCACCATGACCCAGATGAAAAATGTGGTTCAGGCCGTAGAGAGCGCTGGACTGCGGGACCATATAAAAATTATGGTCGGAGGGGCCCCGGTAACCGAAAGTTTCTGCAAATCCATTGGGGCGGACCGTTACGCCGCCGACGCGGCTACGGCGGCGGAGATCGCCGCGTCTTTGTGCGCGTAGGTATAGCATGAACGGAAAAGAACTTATCACTGCGGTTTTTAACCATCAACCCACACCCCGAACTCCCTGGGTTCCCTTTGCGGGGGTCCACGCGGGAAAATTGATCGGGGTAAACGCTCGGGAGGTACTGCAGGACGCGAAACTGCTCACCAAGGCGTTGCTGGCGGCCAATAAAACCTACCAGGTCGATGGCCAGCCGGTACTCTTTGATTTGCAGATAGAGGCGGAAATCCTGGGCTGTCACCTGATCTGGGCCGATGACGCTCCCCCATCTGTGGTGAACCATCCTCTGGAAAACACCCTTGATATTCCCACCAGAATTCCTACAAAGACCGAAGGACGTATCCCCGTGGCGTTGGAAACCATGGGGGCGATGAAAAAGGCCGTCGGGGATACGACGGCCTTATACGGGCTTATCACCGGCCCCTTTACCCTCGCGAGCCATCTACGGGGGACAGAAATTTTTATGGATATGCTGGACCAGGGGGACTACGTGCACAACCTGTTGGCCTACGCCAATAGGGTTGCCAAAGCCATGGCGGGGTATTACATAGAAGCGGGAATGGACGTAATCGCGGTGGTGGATCCGTTGATAAGTCAAATTTCTCCAGACCACTTTAAAGAGTTCATGGAAGAACCCTTCGCGGACCTTTTTGCCCATATCAAAAAACTTGGAGCCTTTAGCTCGTTTTTCGTGTGCGGCAACGCTACCGCGAATATCGAGCCCATGTGCTTGACCAAACCGGATTGTATTTCCGTAGACGAAAACGTCAACCTTGCTAAGGCAAAGGCAATTACGGATCGCTACGGCGTTGTTATCGGCGGGAACCTGCCTTTGACCACGATTATGCTGTTGGGGACCCAACAGGATAATATGAAGGCGGTTTTGGATCTTATGGATTCCCTTAGTCCCCAATCCTGGATCTGTTCTCCCGGGTGCGATATGCCCTACGATACCCCCATTGAAAACTGCGTCGCCGCGGGGCAGGCGGTTCGGCAACCGGACCAAGCTCGGGGGATGGTGGCTAACTATTCAGCCCCGGATTTAAAGTTCGAGGGAACCCTGCCGGATTACGACCACCTTTCCAAGCCCCTGTTAGAGGCCTTTACCCTCGATAGCGCCACCTGCGCCGCCTGTTCCTACATGGTCGCCGCGGCTAAGGAAGCGGTAAAGAGATTATCGGGGCAGGTTGATTTTGTGGAGTACAAGTATACCAGCAGGGAAAACATCGCGCGATGCCGGGCCATGGGGGTAAAACAGTTACCCAGCCTGTACATCAACGGAAAACTAGCCTACTCGTCCCTCATCCCCGCGGTGGAGGAATTGGTAGAAAAAATTAAAGGATGAGACAATTCTAAAAACAATTGGTTTTTAGAGGGGTCTCAAGGATAGCCTATGGAAAATGCCAGCGTGCCGTTAATTCTTTTTACCGGGTTTCTCGGTTCGGGTAAAACAACGGTTTTAAACGACGCCCTAACCCAGTTACGGGATCGCCGTGTCGCGGTGGTGGTAAACGAATGGGGTAAACTTCCCGTCGATGGGGCCCTCTTAAAGGATCCTTCGGGATTGGGCGTCGTCGAAGTCGCGGGGGGACAGATCTTTTGTTCCTGCGTGTCGGGGAGTTTCCTTTCGGCCCTGGAACGGCTTGTTGCCCTGGGGGCCGAAATGATCCTGGTGGAGACTTCCGGCCTGGCGAAGCCAGCCACCCTGGGAGAATTGGCCGCCGAGGCGGAAAAGCGGAACGGCGGCATCCTTCGTTACCGGGGTTTGGTTTGCGTGGTAGACGCCCTCCGCTTTGGTCGGCTCCGGTCGGTAGCCCTGGCGGTGAACGAACAGGTCCGCTTTGCGGATCGGTTTGTCATAACCAAGGCGGACCTGGCTTCCGAATCGGCGCTTCAAGAAACCATCGATACGCTTCAATCCCTTCGGCCCGCCGTTCCGTGGGCCCTGCGCCGGGGGGAGGCGATGGATTTGGAAAAAATCATCCCTTCCTTCGCGGATGGATCCTCGATGGTAAAAAAAGTGGAGCCCTTCGATCCCCAATGGTCCGGTTGGGGGCTCGGCGGAAGCCCCGCTACCGACAGTATCGTTCCCGCCGGTGGGGTTGAAAAATCCCGGTTGGAATCGTTTTTACAACGCCTATCCCCGGAAACTTTTAGAATAAAGGGGTTTGTATACACCCCCATGGACACGGAGCCCCTCTTAGTCGATTGTGTGGAAGAAACCATAAACCTTACGGCTTGGGAAGGGGGCGACGGTAGGGCAATCCAGGGGGGCTTAGCTATCATCTGGAAAAAACAAGCCCCCTCCCGAGAAAAATTGCTCGAACTGTGGACGTCGATTACGGCAACGGAAGGGCGTCTTTTGGATGCCCCGGTCCATTGACCGGAGCCTCGGAGCACGGGCAGGGAGGAACCGCCTTTATGCGGTCCGACAGGCTCCTCGTGCCCTACTCCGTGCAGAGGCGGCCCTTAGGCTATTCCCGTAAGGGCCCTAATGTACTGAAGTCGTTCATAGTTTTCTCCTTGGGAGCTGGTTAAACGGGAAAGGGCGCCCCGGAAGGAACAAACCGATGGAATTCCCAGCCTATCGAGCCTTTTATCCATTTCGGAGACCAGCGTGGGAATGGCGGTCCACCCGGATTTATACAGCAGGGAACAAACCTGTACGGCGTGGGCCCCCGCGGCGATAAACTTTAAGGCCGTTTCCGCAGAATGGATTCCCGTACCACCGATCAATTCGCAGGATACCGCCCCGTACAGGTTGGCGATCCAGCGAAGGCTTTCGTGGTATTCCGCTTCGCCACTGCGCGCTGGACCCGCCTTAAGGGATCGAGCATCCAAATCCAAATCGAAACGGTAGAACCGGTTAAAAAGAATAGCCCCCTTGGCGCCCGCTCCCGCTAAGCGGTCCACCAGGGCGGCGGGGTTGGTATAATAGGGACCAATTTTTACGGCGATGGGAAGTTTTGTCCGAACCGAGACGTTACGAACGATGGCGATAAGACGGTCTTCCAATTCCTTCGAACTAATTTTTGAAGAGGGAGGAAAAATCGCTATGTTCAGTTCCAGGGCGTCAGCCCCGGCGATTTCAATCTGCTCGGCAAAATCTACCCACAGATCCCCTTCCACACAATTGACGCTGGCAATGATAGGCGTTTTTCCAGCGAGGGCTTTACTGTCCCGGATAAGGGAAAGGTACTCCCCCGCTCCACCGTGAATACCCATTTGTTCCAAAAAAAACTCCGCTTCCGGATGGGCACCCTCTTCGGGGGCGATAGAAATATTCTTTACATCCGCACGGAGTTGTTCTTCAAACAAAGATTTCAGAACCACCGCTCCAGCGCCGGCCTGAACCGCCTTTTTTACCCCATCGACAGAAGCGGTTAGGCCGCTAGCAGAGACGATAAAGGGATTTTGTAGCTTTAAACCAAGATACGTTGTAGTGAGATCGGCCATGGGACCCTCCATAGGTTGTTTCACCCCTAGTATAAGGCCCCACGGTAGATGACGCAAGTCAGGGGTATATAGGACTAGGAGCCTATCGGACTGGTGGATTTTCGTAGGATTTTAGCGGTTTTACCTGGTTTTAATACGTCGAAAGGGTCAAAAACGCTAAAATCCGAGAAAATACAAGGGCTGTCTGATAACTTAACAGAGTTATCAGACAGCCTCAATTAGGCTCTTTTGGCAGTTTGCAAGGTAAAAAATCGCAGATTCCTGCGATTTTTTATGATTAGACGGACAAGTCCGACAAACTGCTAGTACTTTTTCGGGGATCGCCCTTCCGCAGGATCTGCGGGCTTAATCGCGGGATGATCCGGATCGCGACGGGCAAATTCGTAGGCCCGGCGGGCCGCTTCGGCGGGGATGGTAGCGAAGGCGCAGAATTCCCTCATTTCGATGCTATCGACAAGCCGTCCGGGGACTCCGCCGGCCCGCATTAAAAGACCAGCCACGTCCCGGGCGGAGGCGCCGTGTCGACGGCCCAGGCCGATGTACACCCTATCGCCGCCGCCGGCACCCCGACGTCCCGTATCCCGTTCCCGCTGGGGCCGCTCAAACCGATTGGAACGGCTAAAGCCGCCCTCAAAACGGCCAGAGGCGGGGCGTTCCGGTCGATCGGAAACCGTGACAATGTTTCCGTACCGGGAGGGATCCAAAATGGTCCCGTAGGCCGCCGAGACGAGGGCCTCGACCGCCCTCCGTTCCCCTAATTTTTCGATCAATTCCCCCGCCAACTGAGAGCGGGGATCGTCGGAACCGAAGGTTTCAGCGGGGACCGCCTCGCCGATTCCGGTTACGGTATCCTCTTCTTGACCCGGCGCGGAACCTAAGGCCGAGACTAAAACCCGGCGACGAATGGCGTCCATCACCTGGGCTACCGGCGGCACGTTTTTATTAACAATCGGGGACCCCAAAACCTTTTCCATACTCCGGGAAAGCTGGACCATCCGGCCCCTAAACGGGGGAAGTACAAAGGTAATAGCCGTTCCTTTGCGCCCAGCTCGACCGGTTGGACCGATACGGTGGACGTAGAGTTCCCTATCGTTGGGGAAATCCCAGTTGATAACGTGGGTAAGCCGTTCCACGTCGATACCCCGGGCGGCCACATCGGTGGCCACGAGGATGGTGGTCATTTTAGACCGAAAACGTCGGAGGGTCCGTTCCCGGGCTTCCTGGGAAAGATCCCCGTGTATAGCCTCGGCGGGGTACCCCCCTTCCACAAGACGGCGAGCCACCTCGTCGGTTTCCACCTTGGTCCCACAAAACACTAGGCCATAAAAATCGTCGGTCGAATCGATCACCCGTCGTAGGGCTTCAAGACGGTCTTCCTTCCGAATAACCATGTAGAATTGATCTACTGCGGGCTTTTCATCCTCCACAGCCTCGTCTTCTACGATATCTACCGGTCCGATATACTTTTTGATAACCCGTAAAATGGGATCGCTCATGGTAGCGGAGAAGAGGGCCACCCGACGATCGGGGTTGGATTTAGAAAGGATCGACTCGACATCCTCAAAAAAGCCCATGTCGAGCATTTCGTCCGCCTCGTCCAGCACAAACCATTGTATGTTCGAAAGGTCGAGGGAACCCCGTTCAAGATGATCCATCACGCGGCCGGGGGTTCCGACCACGATTTCCACACCCCGGGAAAGGTCCCGAAGCTGGGGGCCAATGGATGCTCCGCCGTATACCGCCGCGATTCGAGGAAAGGGTCCCCCCGCGAGGGAACGAATTTCCTGGGAAACCTGGAGGGCCAACTCCCGGGTCGGCGTAAGGATCAACGCTTGGGGGGCATCGCTTTTTACGGAAAGCCGTTCCACCAAAGGGATGCCGAAGGCGGCGGTTTTTCCCGTGCCGGTTCGGGCTTTGGCGACCAAATGGCCTTCATCGGCTAAAAGCCGGGGAAGCGCTAGGTCTTGAATTGAACTAGGGGCAGTAAAGCCCTTCCGTAGTACCGCTTGGAGCACGGCCTCTGAGAGGCCGAATTCGGCGAAGGAGAGAGAAGTATCGGTGGTCATGTACGTCCTTGGCGCAAATCTCCCGACGGAGCGCAGGATAGGCCGATAGGACATAACACACGTCTTACGCTAACTGCGGGATTCTACGCAAAAATAAGATAAGGAATAGTAACATATGCAAACCTTTCGTGTCTATAGGAGGGCTAGGGAGAATATTTTTCTTGTAGAATTGATAAAGAGCCCTTATACTACATAAATACGAGGTTCTTTCAAAGGGTTTACGCCCAGGAGTTTTCAAGGGCGTAAAACTTTTGCGGGATCCCAGGTATTCTTTTGCAGGAGCGACTGTGATGAGGATTCTTACTACGGTAGGTCATTCTATTCCTCGAACCGATGCCCAAGACAAGGTCAGCGGTACCCTCCGTTTTACGGGGGATTATCATATTCCGGGCTTACTCCACACGGCCTTTGTCACCAGTGTTCACGCCCACGCCCGCATTATTCGGATAGACCGCCAAAGGGCTTTGCAAGCCCCAGGGGTCCAGGCGGTAGTAACCGGCGAAGACGTACCCATCCGTCTTGGGCTGTACCTGGGGGATAAATATCCCCTGGCCAGGGATGTGGTCCGCCATTTTGGCGAACCGGTAGCGGCGGTGGTGGCGGACCGGGAGGACCAGGCTCTCTACGCGGCCCAACTAATCCAGGTAACCTACGAAGAGCTTCCGGCAGTACGGAGTCCCCAGGAAGCCTTGCAAAGGGGCGCCCCGATTTTACACCCCGCCATGGACCAGTACCGTCATATTTCCGCCATTTTGCCCGAACCGGGAACCAACGTGGCCAATCGAACTAAAATCCGTAAAGGAAACGTGGCCGAAGGGTTCAATCAAGCGAAGGTCATCGTGGAGGAAACCTTTAGTTTTCCCCCGGGAGATCATGGGGCCATGGAAAACCGGGTAACCATCGCGGAGATTAGCAGGAACGGAAGGGTAACGATCCGGTCGGCTACCCAGGCGCCCTTTGTCGTCCGCGCCCTGATGGGAGCCTTTTTTGGCATTCCAGTGGGGGATATCACGGTTATCGCGGCCCCCGTAGGGGGCGGCTTCGGAGGCAAGGCGGGAATCCAGCTGGAAGGGCTAGCCTACCTCCTGTCTAAGGCCGTGGGCGGCCGTCCAGTGATGGTTAGGAACCAGCGGGAGGAGGATATGGTCAGTTCGCCCGGGCATATCGGTCTTTTTGCCCGGGTAAAGGTGGGAGCCACCACAGAGGGGCGGCTGACAGCCATGGACATAGAGTACCTGTTCGATAGCGGGGCCTACGCGGATTATGCGGTCAATATCAGTCGGGCCGCGGCGATCGCCTGTACCGGTCCCTATAGGGTTCCCCACGTAAAGGCCGATTCTCTCTGTGTTTATACCAACCATCCCTTTGCTACGGCCTACCGAGGGTTTGGTCATATCGAGCTGGCCTTTCCAATCGAGCGAATCATGGACTTGCTGGCCCAAAGGCTCCGGATGGATCCCCTGGAATTGAGAAAAATCAACGCCATTCAAGAAGGGGACACCAGTCCTACTCTGCAGGTGATGGATTCAAACACGGGGGATCTTCGCTCCTGCATCGACCTGGTCGGTCGGAGACTAAACTGGCAGGAGGGAAGCCGTATCCCCGTCACGGACCGGGTGGTTCGGGCCAAGGGGATCGGTTGTCTTTGGAAAGCTCCGGCCATGCCCACCAACACGGACGCGGGGGCTTTAATCACCTTTAACGAAGACGGAAGCCTGAACCTAACCACGGGGATAGTGGAAATAGGACAGGGAACCCATACGGGATTGGCTCAAATTGTGGCGGAACGGTTTAAAATGGGGGCCGAACGGGTCCACGTGGTGTACGAGGTAAACACCGATCGGTCTCCCCACGATTGGGCCACCGCCGCGAGCCGTTCCCTTTTTATGGCTGGCCGTTCGGCCCTGGAGGCGGCGGACGACGCGATCGATCAATTAAAGCAAACCGCCAGCGCTCCCCTGTGCTGTCCCCCCGAGGATTTGGAAGTAGCCCAGGGGCGAGTTTTCCTGCGGGATAACCCATCCAAGGGACTTTCGATCGCCGAAGTGGCCCTGGGCTATCAGTACAGCGATGGGAAATCCATCGGAGGCCAGGTCCTTGGGCGGGGACATTACATAGCCCGGGGTTTGACGGGCCTTGACCCGGAAACGGGAAAAGGGGACCCGGCGCTGGAATGGACCCTTGGAGCCCAGGGGGTGGAAGTGGAGGTAGACCTGCAGGATGGGTCCTACAGAATCCTTAAGGCCGCCTGCGCCATGGATGTGGGCCAGGTCGTTAATCCGGACCTGGCCCGGGGCCAAATTGTTGGGGCCATGGCCATGGCCTTGGGCTTTGCTAGCCGGGAGGCTTTCCAATTCGATGACCGGGAACGGGTGGTCAACGGAAATCTGAGGGATTTTAAGCTCCCCCGGTTCGGCGAAACGCCGGAATACTTTGTGGACTTTGTGGAGACTCCCCAGGGAGACGGTCCCTACGGACTGCGCGGTCTGGGGGAACAGGGGGTTATCGGAATTCCGGGAGCCCTGGGAAACGCCCTATCCCGGGCCCTGGGAGTGGAACTCACGGAACTACCCCTTACCCCAGAACGGCTGTGGCAATCAATGCAACGGAAGGAGAAATCCTAAATGATCGGCAAAAATTTTGCATATCTTCGCCCTGATACCCTGGAAGAAGCCTACTCCGCTTTTATGGAGGCCCAACAGAAGGGTATGGAGGTGGTGTACCTGAATGGGGGAACCGAAACGGTAACCTACGCTCGGCAAAACAAAATCCATCCCGATTTGGTGATCGAGCTTTTCCGGTTGGCCCCTTTGAAGGTTCTATCGGAGGAGGAAAATCAGTACGTTTATGGATCGGCCCTGACCCTCAATCAAATTATCGAAGCCAAAAGGTTCCCCCTTTTTGAACGGGCCGCAGGAATCGTGGACCATACGGTCCGCAACAAGCTATCCCTGGGAGGAAACCTCTTGGGCCGACTTCCATACCGGGAAACGGTGTTACCCCTCCTGGTAAGCGACGCCCGGGTCCGTCTATACGGAGCCCAGGGGTTACGGGAACTGCCGTTGGAAGAGGTTTTTGACAAGCGGTTCAGGATTAAAATGGGGGAAATCCTGGTGGATGTCCGAGTTCCCAAGGCCTCGACGAAGGGGCCCCACGGGTACGTTCGAAAAACCCGTTTGGGTTCATCGGTGGACTATCCCATCGTCACCCTCTGTCTAGTACAACGGGGTTCCGCTCTTCGGCTTGCCACCACGGGAGCCTTTGGGTATCCCCTGCGGAGCATGGAAATAGAAGGGCTTCTGAATGACCAGCTTTCCCAGGCTACGTCTTCTCTCTCCCCCCGCATCCTCAGTCCCGAGACGTTTACTGCTATTGTAAAGGCGGCTTCCGCTGAAATCGTAGAAGATAAGCGGGCCAGCGCCGAGTACCGCACCTTCCTGTTCAAACAGGCCCTCCAAGAGGGACTGGAGGCCCTTCAAACCACGGCTTCTACCAAAACCACGGAGCATACACGATGAAAACCTACGACGGCATGGTTTCCCTGTTTATAAACGTCAATGGCCAAGAGTACCAGGTAAACGTCCGACCGGCGGATACCCTTCTGCACACCCTGCGGGATCAACTGGGGCTGACGGGGGCAAAGATTGGCTGTGAAAACGGAGACTGCGGGGCCTGCACGGTTCTCTTGGATGGTAATCCCGTCAAATCCTGCATGATCCTTACGGTCAGTACGGAGGGACAAAAAATCACCACCGTAGAAGGCCTCCGGGATACGGCCATACAGAGGGCCTTTGTGGAACAACAGGGATTTCAATGCGGCTTTTGTACCCCCGGTTTTATCGTAAACAGCCATGCCCTTCTGCAGGCCCACCCCAAACCGGACGAACAGACCATGAAAGATTGGCTACAATCCAATATCTGCCGCTGTACGGGCTACGAGGGTATCGAGCGGGCCGTTCGTTCTGCGGGGGAGCAGAATCTAAGGAAGACCTAAAGAAAATCCCCATCCTTGGTGGGGTTTTAAAAACCCAAACCCATTTTTAAAGTTTTTTGACCATCCTACGCCGTATACAGGGTACGATGGAACATGAACACGAAGAACCGACCCTACGGTCCGATCCGGTGGTTTTGGCGGCCCAACGCTTACTCGGGGTTTCGTACCTGTACCCCTACCAGAGGCTCGTGGTGGCCCACATTCTGGACGGGGCCCGCCGTGCGAAGCTTTCCCTAGAATGGCCCCCAGACCTGGTCCCTTTGGAAGAGCCCCCTTCGGTAAGTCCAGGGGGTGATAGCCCACCGAAGTCCGACGTAAGGGCGGAGGATGACGACTGGGAAAGCCTGGGACGGCAGATCGTTATTCTTCCCACGGGAGCGGGAAAGTCCCTTTGTTTTCAACTTCCCGCGCTTCTATTACAACGCCCCACTCTGGTCATTTTTCCCATCCTATCCCTCCAGGCGGATCAAAATCGTCGGCTTTCGGAAAGGGGGTGGGATCCCCTCCTGCTTCGGGGGGGCCAAACGGGGGAAGAACGGGAAAAAATCTGGAACCGCTTAGACCGGGGGGATGGAAAGTTTATAATAGCCAACCCGGAGGTCCTGTTGACCGAATCGATGATCCGCAGACTAGGGGACCTGAAAATAGCCCACGTGGTGGTAGACGAAGCCCACTGCGTCAGCGAATGGGGCGAAAGTTTTAGACCCGCGTATCTTAGGCTTGGGGAAATCATAGAAGCGTCCCAGGCTCCCCTGGTGACGGCGTTTACCGCTACCGCCTCAAACGAGGTTTTGGAAAAAATTCGGTCCTATATTTTTGGCCCCCCGGGGGCCCACACGATTATTGGAAATCCGGACCGTCCCAACATCGACTATACGGCCCTGGGCACCCTGCTACCCGACCTGACTGTCCGGGATCTGTTACGGGACCACCCAAAACCGGCGATCGTATTCTGCGGTTCCCGGAGCAGGACCGTTCAATTGGCCCGGTACCTTCGGGTAGAACTGCCGGGGACAGAGTGTAAATTCTACCACGCCGGCCTGGAGCGGAACGAGAAAAAAGCCGTGGAGGCCTGGTTTTTTCAAAGTACCGATGGGGTTTTGGTGGCCACCTGTGCCTACGGCCTGGGGGTCGATAAACCGAATATCCGGACGGTCATTCACCGGGACTGTCCGCCCTCGGTGGAAGCGTACCTTCAAGAATCGGGCCGGGCGGGCAGAGACGGAGAGGCGGCGGAGGCGATCCTCCTCTGGGGCCCCGAGGATCGTCGAGCCCTAGAACGGCTTACTTCGGAGGCCGAACGGTCCCGCCTCGGGGCCCTTCTTTCGTACGGCAGGGATGTTTCCCAATGCCGGAGGCACCAACTGCTTGAACTTTTGGGGGTAGAAGATGGGTATTGTCCCCCCGGTCCCGTGGCTTGCGACGTGTGCCGAGGAAAAGCTAGGGCAGAAGAACGGGAAGTCCCCTCAATTTTGAGGTTTTTTCGGGCGAACCGCCGACGGTACACCCTCCACGAGGCGGCTCAGATTATGGCGGAAGATCCGCTATGCCGATGGACCGAGGATAACGTCCGGGAGGCCCTTAAACTGCTACTCCAACGAAGGGCGCTAAAAACCAAAGGGGGCTTTTTTTGGAAGGGCCACCTGACCACGGGTCCCACATCGACGCTTCCCCCAGGGAACAAGGGAAACGGCAAACCATAAAGATCCAGCGAAGCCCGACGAATGGTACTCTGGATCAATCCAGTCCCCCGGAGGCCTAAGCCGTATCAATCCACAATTTCCGGTTCCGTGGATTCCGTTTTGGGGGCCCTTTTTTTCGCCGGGGGCCGGGGGGTGGAAAACAGGGAAGGGGTTCGGGGTTTTCGGTATAAACGGGCCACGTAGAACACCAGAAAGAAATAGAAGATCAGGACCACCGTAATAAAAATAACCTGCCAAGAGGTTATCACCTGGACCAAAAGATCAATCAACTCCTTGGATATCATCATCCTTCTCCCCTATTCTTGGACTAACACGGAACGCCGCTCCAAAAAAATTTCACCATTACAGCGAATTCAATAACTTATTAAAACGCCCCTGGTCTATCACCCGAATGGTTCGACCCTCCACGTGGATAATACCATCCTGTGCCATGGCCGAAAGTTCCCGGGACAGGCTTGGTCGGGTGGTGGACAAAAATTCGGCCAATTTTTCCTTGGAAACCGGCAAGGTATACCGATCGTTTTCCAAACGGCCGTGCAAATACGCGGCGATTCGGGCACGGAGGCTAGAAAATTCCAGCAATTTAAACTTTTCAGCAAAAAGGGAAAGCTTTTCCCCAATCTCCGAAAGCAGGTTTATCAAAAAGCGGCGGTTCCGTTGACAAAGGTCTAAAATAGTTTCTAAGGGAAGGACCAGGAGTCGACAATCCGTATTCGCGGTTACGGTGACCGGGAGGGCCCTTCGGGGCGCAAACAGGATAGCCGGAGCAATGGGATCCGGGGCTTGAATCGTTTCAATCACCACCGATTTTCCACTAGGATGGTTCATCTCCGCGCTCACCGTGCCTTCTAGTATAAGGCGCAGTTCATCGTACCGACTGCCCGCCAAAAGAACGAGGGTTCCCCTGGGGTAGGATTCTACCCGGCAATTTACGGTACAGAGAAGCCGGTCCAATTCAACCACGTCCACACCCCGACAGAGGGTAGAAACGGAAAAGGAAAGCAGGTCCGACTTTTCCATCTACGACCGTCCTTTCCCCAGGGGAACTTCCGTGGAAAGCCCTAAGAGTTCGGGTAAAGCTCCCAAGTTTCGTATTACCGCGGTAGGACGCAGGCCCCTACAGAGACGATTATCTTCCCGTAAACGTAGGGACCTACCGTCCCCCGCGAAGAGAACCGTTTTGAATCCCCGTTGGGAGGCCCCAAAAATATCGTTTAACATATCGTTTCCCACAAAAATCGTCTCTTCCGGCTTTAAACCTCGGCGATTCAAGGCTGTTTCGGCAACCTGAAATAACAGGGGCGATGGTTTACTCTGCCCAACCTGGTAGGAATAAACCTGCAGATCCCGATCGAAGGGGCCCAGGGAATTTTGGACATCCATGGACTCTGAAAATACGGGGAGAGGAAAGCCGAAAAAAAGGGCCAGCATCAGGGGCGTATAAAATTGGGCGTTAGAAATCAGTCCCTGAATCAGACCTTGGCCCCGCAAAATTTCCAGGGTTTCCGCCGCCTGGGGCATGGGAGCACAGGGATTAACCGCCAATTCGTAACGGAGGGCCAATTCCCAGGGATCCACGGAACCTTTTTTTTCAGGAAACGCGGCCCACAGCGTTTCGGAGCGGACCTCCGGATAGGGTGTATGGGGATACTGGCGTAGATGTTCGTTCAGGACCGCGGTCCGGAAATAATGTTCCAGGTCCGGACCCGTACAATGGGTGCCCACATCTAAAGCCAGGGCGTCCAAGGTTTGCTGGGAGGACGAAAGGTCCACCCCGATTTCTCCAGCCGCGGAGGTCAAAAGGGTTCCGTAAATATCAAAAAAGACCCCCCGAATTCCCGACAGGGGTTCCAAAGCCCCAGGAAAAAGCAGTTCCGCAAACCCTTGCGGTAACGGTGGTGGTTCTTGGGGGCCCTGTAACCGGGGTGTCCTTTGAATAATCCCGATTAGGTTTTCCAAAGAAACCCTATTCATACCCCATTCCAACCAAAGAAAGTTTGAGGGGATCCAAAAAAAGTTCCAAAAGGATAGATTTAGAAAGCCTGTGGGTCACGGGATACTCGATCACCGAATGATAGGCCCCCTTTAGCGTCGCCAGGGTAGTCTCGCGGCTGTACTCCCGGAGTATCCGTTCACGGTTGGTTTCAATCCTGCTTTCATCGGGCGCCCACGAAGCCAGGTTCGCTAAAAAGGGATTAGCGTCCAGGATATCCTGTCGGGCCGTATCGTTGGAGGCGATCGTTTGGAGAATATCGGTCTGCAGTTCCTCGTCCAGTCTCCCAAAGTCAAAGACATCCCGGGAAAAGAGATCGTCGGAAAGCATTTTTAAATCGTAGGATGGCATGGTCAACCCAAAGGCGGAAAAGGAATGGAGCAACGCGGTCTCCATCTTTTTTTTTAAAGTAGGGGGGGGTAAATAATCCATAGGGATGTCCAAGGTCGAATAGAGGGAGTCAAATCCTATACCCGAACGTTCAAAGTCCTGGCAAACATAATCGATCCGACGACCAATTACCGAAAGTCCAGCGGTCCAGGGTTCCAAAAACGAAAAACCAAAGCCTTCCTTTACGGAAGTCGTAATCACGCAGAGGGCCGTACCCAGCACGTCGCTCAAAGAAGAAGAAAGGCCCAGGTCAAATTCCACCGGTAAGGACATTTCGATGGCGATATCCTTCCAATATTGGTAGGTTTTTTGATCCCGAGGGGATGTCGGAGGAAGGGTGATAGCCACCGTTCTTCCGGGGGGAATAAAAAGGGATAGGAGGAGGGCCTCTCCGATGTTTTTTCGACGAATTCCCCGGACGGGATACACGTATCGGGTTCGATCCAGGCCTTCCGTGGCCCTTAACCGTTCTACTTCGTTGGGTAAAAGATGAAGTCCCAGGGTTTCCAAACCGGAACGGTGCAGAAACGAATAATCCCTGCTGTTTATGGCTCCGTAGTGACAATTATCCGGGTAATGGTCCTCCTCCACGTAGACATCGGGCCGGTAATCCTCCGCAAAATCGTGGTTTTGTAAAAGGAAGCGGAGCCCCCGGTGTTGAAGCAGATGAATCGCCGGTAATAAAAGACGATTTTTACGGATTAGGGGATTGTGCACATGAACCACGTCGGCACTGTGCCCCCAATGCTCCTCCATGGCGGACCAGATTGATTGGGCTAGATCTTCGGCCATGAGGGCCCGTTCCTTCGCCTCCGTCTGTTCGCCCTTCGTTCGAGCCTGGTCGTACTTTAGGTTTTCCACAATCGCCAGGGGAAATTCAAATTTCTCCTGCGGGGCTTCCCCCGCGATTACCAGGACCTCGTCTCCCCCGTCGATCAGAGCTCGAGCCTGATGACGAACCACCGAAGTAACTCCACCCCGGAGCAGATGATAATGAACCAACGCGATACGCACCTACAGCTCCTCGATACACTTTTTAGCCTTCATTCTCTACCGTTAATACTATCCCAAGTTATCCCTTAGGGCAACAATAAAAATAGACTTTACAATACCGCTCCCTATGGTGTATATTCTACCAATCTAGACACTACATATAGAGATTTCTTCTCCTATTTTGTGTAGGGTTTCATAAAAAGGATGGGTTGTATGAAAATAGAACGTTTATTTACCACCGTGGCCGAAGGTCCCTACGGGGACATAACCTGGGAAAAAAGAAAAAGCGAAATCCGTAACCCCGATGGAAAATTGATCTTTTCTGAGGAAACGGTTATCGTCCCGTCCTTTTGGAGTCAAATCGCCACGGATATCATGGCTCAGAAATATTTTAGAAAGGCGGGCGTTCCCACCCACAGGGCCTTGGATTGGAAAAAATGGGTGCCCGCAACGGGTCAAGTTTTCACCGTACCCCAAGATGGGGGAGAACACGATGCCCGGCAAGTTTTTCATCGTTTAGCCTACACGTGGATGGATTGGGGAAAAAAGAACGACTATTTTGATACCGACGGGGATGCCAAGGCCTTTTACGACGAAACCTGCTACATGCTGGCCCATCAGATTGCCGCGCCGAACAGCCCCCAATGGTTCAACACCGGTCTCTATAGCGTGTACGGTATCGATGGACCGGCGCAGGGTCATTATTACTGGGACCCCAAGGAAGGGAAACTTAAAAAATCCGACAGCGCCTACAAGCGTCCCCAGCCCCACGCTTGTTTTATCCTTTCGGTGGAGGACGACCTGGTTAACGAGGGGGGCATCATGGATCTGGTTACCCGGGAGGCTCGGTTGTTCAAATACGGGTCCGGTACGGGGTCCAACTTTTCCAAAATCCGGGGAATCAACGAACGGCTTTCCGGAGGGGGAGTTTCTTCGGGACTTCTTTCATTTTTAAAGATCGGGGATCGATCCGCTTCGGCGATTAAATCGGGGGGAACCACCCGCCGGGCGGCCAAAATGGTAACCCTGGACGCCGATCATCCGGACGTGGAAAAGTATATCGATTGGAAGGCCGAGGAGGAACATAAGGTCGCCTCCATGGCCACCGGGTCCTCCATCGTCAAAAAACATTTGGACACCATCAAACGGGCCCTTTCATCGTTCCGGGGACCCGATGAGGATAGGTTTAACGTCAATCGGAACCACGAATTGGCTTCCGCCCTTCGGGGGGCCCTGAGGGATCAAATTCCCGCCACCTACGTGTACCAACTGCTCCGTCGGCTGGAACAGGGGGATACCCAGGTGGATACATCCGTATTTACCACCGCCTGGGACGATGAGGCGTACAATACCGTCTCGGGACAATCCTCCAATAATAGTCTTCGGGTTACCGACGATTTTATGAAGGCTGTTTTGGAAGATGAAGACTGGAATCTTCAAGGAAGGATAGAAAATAGGGTTGTAAAAACGGTAAAAGCCCGGGAGCTATGGGATAAGGTAGCCCGATCGGCCTGGCAGTGCGCCGACCCGGGACTGCAATTCCACACGACTATCAACGACTGGCACACCTGCCCTGCGGGGGGCGAAATCCGGGCATCGAACCCCTGTTCAGAGTATATGTTTTTGGACGATACGGCCTGCAACCTGGCCTCCATCAATCTGCTTCCCCTGTACGATCCTACCACCCTTACCTTCAACGTGCAGGCCTACCGGCACGCGATTCGAATTTGGACGGTTATTCTAGAAATTTCCGTGGTCATGGCCCAGTTCCCCGCTCCCCGGATTGCCCAGTTATCCTACGAATACAGAACCCTGGGTTTGGGATTCGCCAACGTGGGCAGTCTTTTGATGGTCATGGGATTGGCCTACGACTCGCCCCAAGGTCGCGCCGTAGCGGCCGCCCTATCGGCCCTTCTTTCCGGGGAAGCCTACGCCCAATCGGCCCGTATGGCCTCGGCCCTGGGTCCCTTTGCCCGGTTCCCGGAAAACCGGGAAGCCATGCTTCGGGTCATGCGGAACCATCGTCGGGCGGCGTACAACGCCCAACCATCGGAATACGAGGAAGTTCATACCGTCCCTCCGGGTATCGACCCCCGACACTGTCCCGAAAATCTTTTAAAGGCCGCCCGAGAATGTTGGGATGAGGTGATCGAACTGGGTACCGCCCACGGCTTCCGAAACGCCCAGGTTACCGCCATCGCCCCAACGGGGACCATTGGCCTCCTTATGGATTGTGACACCACGGGGGTAGAGCCGGACTTTGCGCTGGTCAAATTTAAAAAACTCGCCGGAGGCGGTTATTTTAAGATCATAAATCAATCGGTACCCCCGGCCCTCAAGACCCTGGGGTACTCGGAGAACCAGATTCAATCTATTATAGCCTACGCACTGGGGCACAAGACCCTGGAAGGAGCCCCGGGGATATCCCTGGACAGCCTCCGGGCCAAGGGCTTTACCGAAGCGGCCATCCAGGCCGTCGAAACGGCTGTTCAAAGCGCCTATTCCCTGGAGGCGGTCTTCAGCCCCTGGATAATCGGCGCCGATTTTATAGAAAAGACCCTTAAGATTCCCGAATCCACCTGGGCCCTACCGGGGTTCAGCCTTTTGCGGCATTTGGGCTTTAGTACCCAAGAAATCGAAGAAGCGGAGGTATACGCCTGCGGAACCATGGGGGTGGAAGGGGCGCCGGAGCTCCGCTCTGAACACCTGGCGGTCTTCGATACCGCTACACCTTCGGGAAAAAATGGGAAACGATCGATCCCTTGGACCGCCCATATCGGCATGGTCGCGGCGGTACAGCCCTTTATTTCCGGCGCAATTTCCAAGACCATCAATATGCCCAACCTTTCCACCTACGAAGACGTTAAGGGCGCGTATATGCTCGCCTGGAGAAGTGCCATCAAAGCGGTGGCCCTATACCGGGATGGTTCTAAGCTTTCCCAGCCCCTCTCCTCCTTTGCTCCGGGAACCGATCCCCTGGCGGATACGATTATGAATTTGCAGAAAAATTTGGACGAACTACGGGACGATGCCCCCCCCGAGCCGAGGTCCCCGGGGGGAACCGGCACCCCGGATAGGGCTGTGGAACCGGTAAAGCCAACGAGCCAGGCATTACGGGGTATCCGGCGCTCTCTGCCGAACCGACGTTCCGGGTATACCCAAAAGGCTAAAATTGGAGGCCATTCAATTTTCTTACGAACCGGCGAATACGAGGACGGAAAGTTGGGGGAGATATTTTTGGATATGCATAAGGAGGGGGCCGCGTTCCGAAGCCTCCTTAACAGTTTCGCCATTGCCGTCTCCCTGGGCCTGCAATACGGGGTTCCCCTGGAAGAATACGTGGACGCCTTTACCTTTAGCCGGTTTGAACCCAACGGAATGGTCCAAGGACACGAGTACGTAAAAATGGCCACCAGCGTAATCGACTATATTTTCCGTGACCTGGCCATCAGTTACCTAAAACGCAACGATTTGGCCCAGGTAAAACCGGAAGACCTTTTGGCTACGGGCACCAACGCGGAAGCCCTAACCGCCAAAAATCCCATTCGTATAGGGGGAATTAGGGCGGAAAAACCCTTGCAAGAAAATAAAGAACCGGAGGTACAGGACGAAGCGGTGGCTTTGGTCGATGTAGGCCGGGAGATAAAAAATAAGGCCGAAAAGGATCAGGCGGTAAAAATCGCCCAAGCTCGAGTCAAGGGTTACGAAGGAGATCCCTGTCCGGTGTGCGGATTCTTTACCCTGGTTCGAAATGGGGTCTGTCTAAAATGCGACACCTGCGGAAGCACTACTGGGTGTAGCTGATCGGCCTCTTCGATGTTGGGTTTTTTTCCGAGCCCTTGACTTTTTCAATGTAAGCCCTGTTCCTTTGGGCCTTATTTTGGTACAATCGGAGCTACAGGAGTAGCCGTATGAAACTTATATTTCTCGGCCCCCCAGGGGCCGGAAAGGGAACCTTAGCCGCCAAGGCGATGGAAATGCTTCGGATCCCCCATATTTCCACGGGGGCTATTTTCCGAGCCGCCATCGCCGCTAAAAGCCCGTTGGGGCTTACGGTTAAAAGCATCATCGACGCGGGTAAACTGGTGGACGACGATACCACCATCGCCCTGGTTCGGGAACGATTAGCCCAGCAGGATACCAAGGGGGGCTACATCCTGGATGGTTTTCCCCGCACCATACCCCAGGCTGAAGCGTTAGCTTCTTTTTCCACGGTGGATCGGGTAGTTAACTTCGATATCCCCGACTCGGCGGTAGTTGAACGTCTTTCGGGTCGTCGGGTTTGTAGAAATTGCGGGGCCAATTACCACGTGATCTTTCAAAAACCCAAAAAAGAGGGTATCTGCGACCTGTGCGGGGGGGAACTCTACACCCGGGAAGACGATAAGGAAGAGGCGGTCCTAAAACGGCTCGAGGTGTACCGGGCCCAGACAGCCCCGTTGATCGAATACTACCGGGCCCAGGGCTTGTTGATCGACGTGGACGCCAGACCCGCGGTGGAGCAGGTGGTATCCAACTTCAAAGCCGCTATGGCTTTAGCGTAGGGTATCGATCCTCCGGATGTTCGTCCAAATAGGTCCTTAGGACCTTCCCCTGGTCGGCCAGTTTTTCTTGTCGGGCCACCAGGGTTTTTATATGGTGGGCCCAGGTAAGGTTGTCAAAAAAATAAAAGAAAAATCGTTGGGAACGGCTCCGGTAGAATTCCGGCGGTTGATGTAATTCCAGGGAATCTAGAAATAGCTCGGTTATTTCCAGGATATCTACCATCGGCCCTTCGGCGCCCCTTGCCTGAGCGAAAATCCAGGGGCGTCGGACGGCCCCTCGGCCGACCATAACCCCACCAGGGGTAGCAAGCGAACGGCGAACTAGAGCCTCCGCCGTATCCACGTCCCCGTTACCCACCACGGGGATGGTTAAAGCCGAGCTCAACAGGTCCACGTATTCCCAACGACTGCGGCGTCGTAGTTTTTCCGAAGCCGTACGGGGGTGAAGGGTGATCCTGTCCAGCCCTTCATTTTGTAGGGCGGTGCAAAAATTCACTAAATATTCCGGATTTTCATCGTACCCCAACCGGATTTTCACGCTTAACCGGTGCCGAACCACCGATCGAAGCCGAGCCACTACCCGACGAGCCCGATCTGTATCGGCCATCCAGCGGACCCCCGCGTTCTGCCGAACAATTTCCGGTGCGGGACAACCCATGTTGATATCGATTCCCAAACAGTTCCGTTCGTCCACTATTCGGGCCGCCTCGACCAGGGCATCCTCCTCTCCCCCCACCAGCTGGTAAACCACCTTTTCGGGCCTGGGTTCTGCGGAAAGATAAAACCGTTCCCAAGGCCCCCCCGCTAAGAGCGCGGGAGCGCTGATCATTTCGGTAAAATACTCATCACAGCCGCCAAAGCGTTCCAACACCTCCCGTAGGGGTCGGTGACTCAATTCGGCCATGGGTGCTAAAACAAATGGTGAGGTCATAGGGATGAAACTACCATAGTATTTGGATAAAATCACTACTCTGGGTATATTCAAACCATGGATCACCGGCAAAAGCATATAGAACTTTTCAATCGGATCGCCGCGCCGTACAGATGGTTTTTCAACGGTCAAATTCGGTCCTACGCCCGTTGTTTTGACCTAGGACGGTCTTACTTAGGGAATCCGGAGGGTAAACGGGCCCTGGATTTGGGGTGCGGCACCGGAGCCTTTACCGCCGCCCTGCGTGCTGAGGGCTGGGACGCCGAGGGTATAGACGGGGCCCACGCCATGGTCGCCCAGGCGGGTAAATCGGGCCTCCGTTGTTCCGTTTCTGACGTCCTTAGGGGGCTTGAAATTCCGGATAACTCCTACGATTTGGTCACCGCGGCCTACGTTGCCCATGGGTTACGGCGTCCCGATCGAAGGATCCTCTTCCAGGAAGCTAAAAGAATATCCCGGGACAGGGTCCTGTTTCACGATTATTCGGAACATCGTAGAATTCTGACGAGTATCATCGAATACCTAGAGGGGGGCGACTATTTTAACTTTATAAAAACGGTCCGCCAAGAGTTAGCCGAGATATTTTCTGAAATAGAGGTGGTATCCGTGGGCCCCCAAAGCGCATGGTATATTTGTCGTTAAGGGCTGTCTGATAACTAACAGAGTTATCAGACCGCCTCAATTGCGATTTCAGCGGAACCAGTCAAAAGACTAATGTTTTTAGAATGGTCTCATCTTTTTTCGACTTGAATTATCCCTCTTCTTAGTTTATAACGGTTCATAGGAGGATACCGCATGATTGCCAAAAGCGATATGCCTAGTATCAACGAGAAGGCGCCCGACGGGAAAAAACCCGATGGAACGTCCTATCGTGTGCTTATTATTGATGACTCCATGTTCATCGCTAAACAACTTGGTCAAATTCTCTCTTCCGAGGGCTTCGAAGTCGCCGGAACCGCCGGAGACGGCCTCCAGGGAGTAGAAAAATACAAGGAATTGTTTCCTAACGTGGATTTGGTTACCATGGATATCACCATGCCCGTCATGGATGGGGTGAGCGCGTTGGAAAAAATTTTAGAATTTGATAAAAACGCGACGGTGATTATGGTAAGCGCCCTAGGAAAGGAGGATGTGGTAAAAAAATCCCTCCTTTTGGGCGCGAAAAGCTACATTGTCAAGCCCCTGGACCGGAAAAAGGTCCTAGAAAGGGTGGTATCGGTTCTGTCTCGTTAACCCAAGCCCTTGGTCAGAAAGGACGTCTTTATAGAGGTCCAGGGTTCTTTAGCCCTGGACCTTTTTATTGGCCCTTCACATCCTGAGTCCCCTCTAAAAACAATTGGTTTTTAGAGGGGATTTAAGCAATTCCTTACAGGAATTGTGATTTCAGCGGATCAATTCTAACAACTGATGTTTTTAGAATTGTCTATATCTTCAAAAAAGATAAATCCGTTTTTTCCTGTCCGTTTTATCCGGTACATGGACTCATCGGCCTTCCGAAGCAGATCGTCGGCGGTTTTTCCATCCCCGGGGTATAGGGCGATTCCGATGGAAACCCCCACGCTACAGGGAACCCCATTCACTAGGATAGGGGTTTTAAGGGCCTCTTCCAATTTTTCCGCCACCACCCGGGCGGAATCCCGATCGTCCAGGTCCTGGGTAAAGGCCACAAACTCATCCCCCCCAACCCGGGCAACCACGTCCGACTCCCGAAGAGCCGATTTTAGCCGGCGTGAAACTTCAATCAGCGCTTGATCCCCCGCGTGGTGGCCAAAGCGATCGTTGATGGGTTTAAAATCGTCCAAATCCATAAAGAGCACCGCCAGCAATGTAGAAAGCCGTTTAGCCCGATGGAGGGCCTTTTCCAGTAGTTCTCCCAGCAAAAGTCGATTTGGTAACCCCGTAAGGCCATCGTGGTTGGCAATCCGGGATACCTTTCGGGCTAATTTTTCCAGGGAATCCTTTTCGGACTTTAATTCCTCGTTTAGCCGTACCAGTTCGGAATGGGTTCGGCTATTTTCTATGGCCACAGCGATGAAGGAACCCAAGGACATAAGCAGTTGAACATCCTCGTCCGTATAGGCACCCCGCTGGACGCTTTGAACGCCCAGGGCTCCCACGATACGCCCCGCCAGGGAAAGGGGTACGTAGATGAGCGACGGGGTCTCAATTCCAAAGGCTAGGGATCGGGATCTAATATAGTCCTTATATTCCTGATCCACGTTATTCAATCGGATCGGCTTGTTATGCCGGATGACGTAGGCGGCAAAGCTTTCGTCGCTGTCGGCGGGGATATGAAGGGTTTCTATCCGCTGGCCCCCTTGAATAAAGAGGGTAAATTCCAAGTCCTTTTTGGATTCATGGTAAACTACCAGGGTAAACCCCGTGGTATCCATCAACTGGGAAATGCTTTCGTGGATCCGCTGGGCCACGGTTTCCAGATCCAAGGAGGCCGTAATTACCTGGCCAATTTCCATAACCGCCTGGAGGCGGGCGTTGGTCCGCTCTAACTCGTTCTGCCGTTCCTTGAGTTCCACGTTCCTCAGCCGGTAGATTTCCGCTTCCTGTTTTGCCTTTTCCAAATCGAAGCGAATTTCCGCTTGTTTTTTGCTTCGGGCTATGAGGTCAACGGAAATCGAGTCCATTACTTCGTGGAATTTTTTAAAGTCCAACAGGGCTTCGGAGAATTGATGGGAAGCCTCGAAGGCGAGGGAACGATAGCGGTAACACTCGGCCAGTTTTCTTTTAAGGCCCTCCCGTTCGCACACCCCCATGGCCGTATTCAGCAGTTCGATCGCCCTGGGATAGGAATTTTCTTCGATTTGAAAAATCGCCATTTCGATCTGAATTTCCACAGAATAGACTACCTGGGACGCCTGGGTGGATCGGGAGAGGGCTTGGCTTAGGAGTTCCCGAGCCGTGTCTCGGCGGCCCTCCCGTCGGGCGGAAATCGCTAGACCCTTGAGGGAACGGATTTCCGATCCCACGTCTCCCGCCGCTTCCGCCGCTCCCCGGGCCAATTCCAGGTACCCCTGGGCGTTTTTATCCTCCCCAATTTCAATAAAAGCCTGACCAATATTAGCAAAAAGATTGGACTCCAGCTCTATGGGCTTAAAAAAGTCTAAATCCCCTTCCCTAATCTCCCTCATGGCGGAAACGGCTTGCATAAAATAGTTCAGAGCCTCCTGGATCTCCCCCGATTCCATCAACACTTCGCCCACGTTGTTCAGGGCCGCCGCTTCCCTATCCTTTCGTCCCACCGCTTGGGACAGTTCCACCGCCTTCATGGTCCTATCCAAGGCCTTGTCCAGTTCACCCCGTTCCTTTTCCACAGCCCCTAAATTAAGAAAAACCATGGAACGTCCCACCAGATCGTTAAACCGGTCAAAATATTCCGCCGCCTGGGAAGCCGCTTTTTCCGCCGCGTCCAGATGGGATAGGTAAAATTCACACCAGGCTAGGTTAAGGAGTCCCTGGGCTTTTCTTTTATCGTCCCCCGAGCGTTCGGCAAGATCAAGGAGACGGAGGATCATTTCTTTGGCCCCCGCGGGGTTAGAGAGGGCTATCTCCCAGGCCCCTTGGTTGAGTTGATCGATTGTACTATCCCCTGTTCTATCTCCGTGACCCATGGAAACTCCCTAACCCAGTATACCTAACAGGACGACTTCTTTCAATTTATCGGCTATTGGGGTATAGTTAGATAAAGATATTAACGGAACCATTTTAAAAATTGGTGTTTTTAGAATGGACCGACTAGTCGAAAAGCGAGGAGTATATGAAGGCATTTTCTATTTCCGATTCGGTTTATTGTTTACACGCGGATATTGAAACGGAGGACCTTTTTGAGGGAATTTGGCCCATCCCAAACGGGGTTTCGTTGAACTCCTATATAGTCCGGGGAGAAAAAATTGTTCTTATCGATTTAGTTCGGGATTGGACCGGGGCCCCAAAGCAGTTGGAAAGCGAATTGGCCCAATTGGGTATCCGCTTCACCGATTTGGATTACCTCATTTTAAACCATTTGGAACCGGACCATACGGGATGGCTCCGGGAATTACGGGCCCTTAACCCGAATATAGAAATTATCGCCACCCCTAAGGGGATTGAACTGGTTAAATCCTTTTATAAATTAACCGAAGGACTACGGGCGGTCAAAAGCGGCGATACCCTGGACTTGGGCGGCGGTAGGGTTCTCCAGTTCATCGAAGCGCCGAACGTCCATTGGCCCGAGACGATGATAACCTACGACGCCCAATCGGGGACGGTCTTTTCTTGCGACGCCTTTGGGGTTTTTGGAAAATTGGGAGACCGGGTGTTCGATGACCAGTTCACCGAAGAGGAACACCGAATTTTTGAAAAAGAAGGCCTCCGATACTACGCCAATATCGTGGCGTCCTTTTCGGTATTCGTCGAACGGGCGATAAAAAAATTGGAAGGTCTGGCTGTTAAGTGTATAGCCCCCAGCCACGGCATCGTGTGGCGGACAAACCCCACAACCATCATTAATCGGTACGGGCGGTACGCTCATTATATGAACGGACCTGCGGAAAAGGAAATCGCCATAGTTTGGGGTTCCATGTACGGGAATACCAAACGGGGACTGGACGCGGTGATCCGGGGTATAGAGGCAGAGGGAGTCCCCTACTCCATCCACCGGGTTCCCAACGAAAATGTATCCTTCGTATTGGCCGACGCGTACAAAAGCGCGGGCCTCGTCCTGGCCATGCCCACCTACGAATACGCCATGTTTCCCCCCATGGCGTACGTCATCGATATTTTTAAACGAAAACACGTCCATCACAAAACGGTACTCAGGATTGGGTCCTGGGGCTGGGTTGGTGGAGCGAAGAAGGAATACGAAGGGGCCATTGGAGACCTTTCATGGACCAGCATCGAATCGAAAGAATGGGCCGGAGCGCCTTCGGAAGAAGACCTAGCGGAGCTTGAACAGAGGGGCCGCCAACTCGCTCGGGCAATTAAAGCGCTCTAATAAATTGAGGCTGTCCAGTAACTTAGGAAGTTACGGGACAGCTTCTTTCCCTATCCATAGCCAAGCGGACCTTTCTTCTAATCCTTTTTTGTTTAAAAATCGCTTTTATACAATGTTACTAGGAATAGTAACATCTATATTCTAGTATTTTTTACAATAAAAAATAGATATTTATCATAATATTTACCATTTCCATTCCTAATTTTCGACAACCGCCCTTGAAATTTATATTTCAACTAGATACTGTAAATCCGGGGAGAAAAACATGAAAAAGCGTAGACTTTCGGCGGTCTTAGTTTTAGAGGATGGGTCTGAATACTCCGGCTGGGCCTTTGGCAAAGAACGTTCTCAGGCGGGAGAGGTGGTTTTTACTACCGGTATGGTGGGGTACCCCCAATCCCTGACCGATCCCAGTTATCGGGGCCAAATTTTGGTGGCCACCTATCCCCTTATGGGGAATTATGGGGTTCCTTTGGATCCGCAAACCAAGGATGTGCTTTACGATTCCCACTCCATTCCGCGACACTTTGAATCTCCCCGAATCCAGGTATCAGGTTTTGTGGTCTCCGAAGCTTGTGAAGAACCAAGCCATTTTTCCTCTACCATCAGCCTTTCCCAATGGTTAGAAAAAAACAACGTTCCGGGTATTTTCGGTATCGATACCCGGGCGCTGACCGAGCGGTTACGGGAACAGGGGGTTATGCGGGGGAAAATTCTGGTGGAAGGAACCAAGGAAGTTACCTTCGATTCGGGGGACATAGCCCAGCCGGTATCGGAGGTGTCCAATCCGGAAGTAAAAATCTACCCATCGAAATCCCCAGCTCCCTCGCCCCGGATCGCCCTAATAGACTGCGGGGCCAAGGCGAATATCCTCCGCTGTCTTATCGCCCGGGACGTGGAGGTCATACGACTGCCCTGGAACCACGACCTTACGGGGATAGAGTACGACGGGATCTTTCTTTCCAACGGTCCGGGGGATCCCAAGGCCTGCGGAAAAACCATCGCCACGGTTCGAAAAGCCATGGCCCTTGAAAAGCCCATTTTTGGAATTTGCCTGGGAAACCAAATCATGGCCCTGGCCGCGGGGGCGGATACCTACAAACTACCCTATGGGCATAGAAGTCAAAATCAACCCTGTTTGGAAGTGGGAACCCAACGGTGCTACATCACTAGCCAAAACCATGGGTACGCGGTTCGCCGGGATACCCTTCCCCAGGGATGGGAAAGTTGGTTTATAAACGCCAACGATGGAACCGTGGAGGGCATTAGGTCGACGGAATACCCCTTCCAGGCGGTTCAATTCCACCCCGAAGGCTGTCCTGGCCCCCGGGATACGGAGTTCCTGATCGATCGATTTATTGACCAAGTACGGGAGTACGGGGATTTTCCTCCGGGAGAAAGACTAAAACTGCCGGCGGGAGAAACGAGGGATTCCGTGGGGAGGGATAGCCTATGAATACTATTCAACGGAGTAATCCAACAAGTTCAATCCAAAAGGTTTTGGTTCTAGGGTCCGGGGGACTAAAGATAGGTCAGGCGGGGGAATTTGATTATTCCGGGTCCCAGGCCCTTAAGGCCCTTCGGGAAGAGGGCATCGCGTCGGTGTTGATCAACCCTAATATCGCCACCATTCAAACCAGCGAAGGGATGGCGGACGCTACCTATTTTCTTCCCGTCACGCCGGAATACGTCCGTCAGATTATCGAAAAAGAACGGCCCGACGGGGTCTTTTTATCCTTCGGCGGTCAAACGGCCTTAAACTGTGGGGTAGAGCTAGCGAAGGACGGGACCTTTTATAAGTACGGGGTCCAGGTGCTAGGGACGGCGATTAAAACGATCGAAGATACGGAGGATCGGGAACGTTTTGTCCAACGGCTTGAGGAAATCGGAGCAAAATCGCCCCGGAGCGTGGCCACCACGGATACGGAAGAAGCCCTAGGGGCAGCGAAAACCATAGGGTACCCCGTGATGGTCCGGGTTGCCTACGCGTTGGGGGGCTCCGGTTCGGGTATTTGCCGGAACGAAAAGGAACTTCGATCCCGTTGTGACCGGGCCTTTTCCCACGCGCCCCAGGTATTGGTGGAAGAATGGCTTGGGGGGTGGAAGGAAATTGAATACGAGGTAGTCCGGGATCGGTTTGACAACTGTATAACCGTCTGCAATATGGAAAATTTTGATCCCCTGGGGATCCATACGGGTGAAAGCATCGTGGTAGCCCCGTCCCAAACCCTAACGGATTCGGAGTACCATAAACTCCGGCGGGTTGCCCTGGCTGTGATCCGTCACCTGGATATTGTGGGGGAGTGTAATATCCAATACGCCCTGGATCCCCACTCGGAGGACTACCGAATCATCGAGGTTAACTCCCGATTATCCCGGAGTTCCGCCCTGGCCTCCAAAGCGACGGGGTATCCCCTGGCCTTTGTGGCGGCCAAAATAGCCCTGGGGTATTCTCTGGCGGACATCGAAAATAGGATCACCAGGGTAACCAAGGCTTGCTTTGAACCCGCCTTGGATTACTGCGTGGTCAAGGTCCCCCGTTGGGATTTGGGAAAGTTTAAACACGTGGACCCCAAAATCGGGTCGGAAATGAAATCCGTTGGGGAAGTTATGTCCATCGGAAGGACCTTCGAAGAGGCCCTGCAGAAGGCCCTTCGAATGACCGGGATCGGAGCCCCGGGGCTTTCGGGGGATCGGAAACTTTTGGGGACCGATTTTAAAGATTTAAAAGGAGCCCTCGCCCAACCCACGGACAGACGCATTTTTGCCATCTACCGGGCCATGGAAGAAGGTTGGTCGGAAGAAAAGATCCATCGGATTACCCACATTGACCGGTGGTTTTTAGGAAAAATTAAAAATATTTTGGAGATGGAGAAACAGCTTAAAACCGCCGGGCCCAAACTTCCGGAACGGGAACGTATGGCCCAGGCAAAACGGCTTGGATTTTCCGATCAACGGATCGGGGAACTGGTCGGTCAATCGGAAGAGGCTATTCGATCGCTCCGGGAAGAGTACCGTATACGTCCTGCGGTAAAACAAATCGATACCCTGGGGGCCGAGTATCCGGCAAAAACGAATTATCTGTACATGACCTACGGGGCCGCCGAATCCAAAAGCGGTGTAAGTTCCGACGATACGGCCCCCGCGAAAGGGGGAGTCATGGTCCTTGGATCGGGGGCCTATCGTATCGGTTCCAGCGTAGAGTTCGATTGGTGTTGCGTAAACACGGTCCAAACAGCCCGAAATGTGGGGCGCTACACTATTATGGTAAATTGCAATCCCGAAACCGTATCCACGGATTACGACGTCTGCGATCGTCTGTACTTTGAGGAGCTGACCCTTGAACGGGTGCTGGATATTTACGAGCGAGAACAACCCGGCGGCCTGATAGTCTCCATGGGGGGGCAAATTCCCAACAATTTGGCCCTACAACTCTATTCCGCCGGGGCACTGATCTACGGAACCACCCCCGCTTCGATCGATAAGGCCGAGGACAGGTATAAATTTTCCGCCCTGTTGGATACCCTGGGGATTGAACAACCCCAGTGGAAAGAATTAACCGACGGGTCTGCGGCTAAGGCCTTTGCCGCCCAGGTAGGCTACCCCGTGCTTATCCGTCCCAGCTACGTTCTCTCCGGGGCCGCGATGAACGTCGCTTGGGACGATGTAAGTTTGGAACAATTTTTAAATTTGGCCGCCGACGTCTCGGCGGAACATCCGGTGGTAATCTCAAAATTCATTGAAAATTCCAAGGAAATTGAAATCGACGCGGTGGCTAAACGGGGGGAACTCCTGTTCCACGCCATTACCGAACACATCGAAAACGCGGGAGTCCATTCGGGGGACGCGACGGTGGTACTGCCGCCCCAGCGGCTCTACATCGAAACTATCCGACAGGTCCGTAAAATTACCGCCCATATCGCCCAAGCCTTGGATATTACAGGACCCTTTAACATCCAGTTCCTAGCCCAACGGAATCGGGTCCAGGTAATCGAATGCAACCTCCGGGCCAGTCGTAGTTTCCCCTTCTGCTCCAAGGTGAGCAGAGTAAATATGATAGAAATGGCGACGAAGGCTATGCTGGACGAACCCGTACAACGGGCCCCCGCTTCTGCGTTGGACCTGGAGTGGGTGGGGGTTAAGGCGGCCCAATTCAGCTTCTCCCGGCTTCACGGCGCGGATCCGGTTACGGGGGTGGAAATGGCTTCCACCGGCGAAGTTGGCTGTATCGGATCGGAACTGGACGATGCGTTTTTAAAGGCCCTCCTATCGGTAGGGTATCGGATCCCCAAAAAGAGGATACTCCTTTCCACAGGCCCCATCGAAGACAAGGTTGATTTCCTCGATTCGGCAAAAAAATTGGTGGACATGGGGTACGAATTGTACGGATCCCGGGGGACCGCCACGTTTTTTGAAGCCCACGGAGTACACGCCCGGGCCCTCCATTGGCCCTTGGAATCCAAGGAACCCAACATCGCTACGATGATCAAAAAGAAACAGGTTGATATGGTAATCAATATCCCTAAAAACAACCGGCAAACGGAATTAAGAAACGATTACCTTATCCGGCGCTTGGCGGTGGATTTTGATATCCCCCTCTTTACCAACATTAAGGTGGCCCGGCAATTTATCGACGCCCTGGCGTATAAAAACGAGAAGGGCCTGGAAATTAAAGCCTGGGAGGAATATCGGTAGCCACACACCGAAGCGCCCGCCCGGGGGAGCCTACAGAGCCGGGAGTTTCGTCGCCCCTGGCCCAAATTTTTGTCGATATTCAGGGATCTCCACCATGGGCTGACGCTCGAAGGAGGAAATTTCCGTTTCCACCGTGGAGTGGGAATCCCCTTCAACCCGAAGGGCGATATGCCGATTCCCTAGGGCCTTTACTATTTCCGCGTCCCCGTACCGTCGAGCCCTTTCAAAAAAGGTGTTCATAATTCCGTAGGCCATACGGCCCAGGGCTTCGGTACTTTGGTTACGATGGATTCGCACGTCTAAATCGACCTGCGCCAGGGCTTCGATTCCGAAGGTATGATAAATATCCATCAGATGGCCCAGTTCTACCCCATAGCCCACCGAAAAGGGGAGCTGTTCCAAAAGGGTCCTTCTTCCCGCGTATTCTCCCGAAAGGGGTTGAATCAGCCGGGCCAGTTCGGGATAAAAAAGAGAAAAGAGGGGGCGAACAAGGATTTCCGTAACCCGGCCTCCACCGGAAATGGAAATTCCTCCGCTAGACCGGATTGGCCGTTCGTAGAAGGCTTTAACGTAACCGACGGAATCGTTTTCCAGGAGGGGCCCCACCAGGGCGTATACAAATTTTGGCGCGATATTAGAAATATCCGCGTCTACCCAAACAATAATATCCCCCCGAAGGGCAAAGAGACTTTTCCAAAGGTTTTCCCCCTTTCCTTTATACGTACCTTGGTTTGGAAGAATATCCTTCGATTCGTAGACCCTGGCGCCAAACCGCTCGGCTACGCGGCGGGTATTATCCTGGGACGAGGAATCGATAACCACGATCTCGTCCAAAAGGGGGTACCGATCCATAAGTTCCGTACGAATGATAAGTATTTCCTTACCGATGGTCGCTTCTTCGTTGAGGGTAGGAAAGGCCAAGGATATGGTCAGGCCCTTTTTCACCTTAAGATCCACAAGCCGTCCCAAATCGGAAAATTGAGAATGGTGCCAGGTTCGATTTAAAAGGGAATTCTGCGGTTCCGACATTAGATACTCCCCGAGGAAAGCCGTTCAACTATGGAGAACAACAATTTACGCCCCCGTTCGATCGACTCGATAATCACCTCATCCATTTCCAAGCCCTCCCGTCCTTGGGCAAAACCTATGGACAGGGCGGGAATCCCCTGGGTCGAAAGAAAGGCCGAGCTGTCCGCCTCTGTTTTTTCAACCACCTTAATTCGTTGCTCCTTCATGATACCCCTTACCAGGTTTTGCAGACCCTCGCTTTCTCTGCTATCCCCGACGGGCACGTGTCCCACCACGGACACCTCGGTTTTCGCTTTTAATTCCTCCCCCGTGGTTTGAGCCGTAGCCACCGCGGCTTTCATCGCCATTTCCAAAAGTTGATCCTTAGAGGATTCCAGTTCCAGGTCCAAAACACCTTCCACGGGATCGTGACCAAAACCAGTCCCCGCCTCTATACGTCGAATTCGACAATGGGTGGTTTTTTCACTATCCCAAACCACCCCCGCCAATTTTTGGGCTACCGCGACCACCACGTCTACCGCCGAAGGCGGACTAAAATCTTCGGCGGTGGAAGGGTCTGATAGATCGGTCCTAACTTTTACCTCCACCCGGTAGGTTCCCAGGGTTTTTGTCATGAGGACCCCAAGCGTAAACCCCCGGATGCCTATAGCGGCAAAGGGTCTTTGATTTGGATCTTCACCGATCCTCTGAAACACCCCGTTTTGCGTATCCTCAAAGGATCGGGCGCCAAAAAGTAAAACAATATTTTTACCGCAGAGCAGGGTTCCCGAAAGGATCGACTCGGCTACCGAAAGGAGCGCCGCGGGCCCCAGAGAATCCGCCAAACCGGCACCCTGAGCTGAATCGGCGTTCACGGATCCTAAACTGAGTACGGGGTGCCAACGCCGGGTCCCCAGGTCGCTGAACAGTAAAAGGGGCGCGGGATCGGAGGCTTCGGGACAAAAAAGACGGGCTAGCACGTTTCCATCCTCATCCACATAACCGTTCAGTCCCAAAGAGGAAAGGCGCTCTAAAATATGACCAACCCGTTGTTCCTCATTTTTAGAAGGGGATGGAATTTCGGCCAGACGAAGAGCCTCCGCTAAAAGTCGATCCGTCAAGGGGCTGGAAGCCTGCCTAAGGGATCGGATGACCACGGAAGCTTTGGTTGATAAAGATCGAAACGCGCTCCCCATTTTTTTTATAAGATCATCAAAAAACGCCAAAAAAAACCTCCTTCCTCGATGAAACAAAATAATGTCTACCCCCCCAACAATTGAGGCTACGCAAAGGCTACGGTCGAATAATTTCATATCCAGAGCTTCATAAAAAGATTTTTGTTTTTAAAAGATGAGACAATTCTAAAAACATCAGTTTTTATAGGGGTCTCTAAGGTCCCTTTCCCCTGAAAGTATATACTTTTTTGGAGATTTTTAAAAGAAAAAATTGTTAACCCCCTATAAATCTGGTATAATAGACAAACTTGTGAGGATCTGTGGTTTTAAAAAGACTCAAGTAGTAAACGGAGGGCCCGATGGCCAAAAAAGCCAGAGATATTGGACGACTTTTTACGCCCCTTCAGGTGGGGTATATCGCCGATTGTGTCGAACCCCTCAGCGCGGGCTCCGACGCGGCTTGGGCGCTACAAACCCTTTCTGAACGGCCTGAACTGGAAGTGCTCCCCATAGAACGGGATGGGGCGGTTTTAGGGGTCCTTCCCCGAAAGGTTCTTGAAGAACTGATGGATTCGGCGTGGAAGCGGTTTTGGCAAAAGGACCTGGACGCGTATATTATTCCCGCGAAAAAAACCATAGAAGCCACGGATTATGTGGATAGAATTGTCGCCCAGGGCCTTAAGGAATCGAACAACGACGATCCCCAGTGGTATATAATCCAGCATCGTCGGAGCTATTTGGGAATTGTAAACCTACGGCAATTATTGGAATACATGAACGAACTCCGTTCCCAGGACATGAGTCGGGCTTCGGAGATACAAAAATATATTTTAGACAAACCCCAACCCGAGGATAGCCGGTTCAGACTAGCTTTTTACAACCGAATGGCCTACGAAATAGGGGGAGATTTTTACAAAGCCGCCAGAATTGGGGAAGATCGATACCTGGTAGCCTGTTTCGACGTGGCGGGAAAAAATATTTCCGGGGCCCTGGCGACCATCGCGCTGGGTTCCTTCTTCGCGTCCCTCCGGCTCTTTGCCTATTCGGGGGATCCTCGGCTTACCACAGGGCTCATTAACGCCATGGTTCGGGAAGTCAACCCAGGAGACGTTTTTGTAACCGCCGTTCTCTTCTATATCGATTTTAAAACCCAAACGGTGGAGATTCACAATTGCGGTTTTTCTCCCGTTTTTGCCTTTATTCCCCAGGAAGACCGAAAAGTTTCCTGTAAATTGGCCCGTCCAAACCTTCCGCCCCTGGGCTTGGAAGATAAAATGGTCAACGACTCACCTCAAGTTATCCCGATTGTAAAGGGACTGCGCCTTTCGGCCTATTCCGATGGCCTTACGGATATGACCGACCCCTTTGGGGAACGTTACGGAGACGATCGGGTCACCGAATTGTTACAGAATATCCACAAAGTTTCCACCTCGGAGATTCCTACCATCCTAAGCGGTGAAATCGATAAATGGATCGGCGAGTCCCATCTGGCCGACGATATCACCCTGGTGGATATTCGTTTTATCTAAGAGCCCGTCGGACTGGAACCTTTTACTTCCAACATCGTCCCCCTTCCCATGGAAAGCTTTTAGGGTTATAAACGAGAAGTATTATATTACGGTTAGCATTTTTAAAACTCCTTGCGCTTTGAAAATGCTTCTATTACTTTTTTACAAAGGAGTCCCCCATGGTGGAAGCTCTAAAGAAAAATCCCGCGTGGAAGGGTCGGAAAGGACCCCTCGTTTTGGTTATTATGGACGGTGTCGGTTACGGAAAGTACAAGGACGGCGACGCGGTGGCCGATTCTAAAATGTATACCCTTAATTCTCTTACGGCAA